>Ga0209181_10000218_pt1 | contig 106246 bp, 101 predicted proteins | sample MAT05_FD_187208 | JGI IMG/M metagenome (GOLD analysis project Ga0209181, IMG submission 187208) | Freshwater microbial communities from Lake Fryxell liftoff mats and glacier meltwater in Antarctica - MAT-05 (SPAdes) (version 2) | ecosystem: Environmental > Aquatic > Freshwater > Ice > Liftoff...
AATAGTCCACATGTCCTGGGACCACTTGCACGCGTCTGACGTACCCGCACAATTCAATGCGGGGCCTTCGAGATCGTAGCCATACAAGTTCCGAAACTGGTCATAGACGCTGCCCTGTGCGCCTTCCTCAACCAGAAGATGAAAGACGTCCCAGTAGGTATCGTCCACCGTGTAAATGCCGTAATCCCGGGAAGCACGAGCTATGATCCGGGCTGGCTCTGTTCGCAGGCTGCTCACGTCGAAATCTGGCTTGAGTGCCAGCAACGCGCCAATTTCGAACGCTGGGACCCTGCCGTCGTAGGTTTGGGCGTTGGCATACCCATCTGCGTGTGGGGCGGGCCAGCGATAGCCAGGTGTCGTATCGGAGCCGAAGAAGTAATTTCGTTTCGCAAAGAAATTCATCTTGATAGCGTGGCGAATGACCGAACCGGGTGCCAATTCGCCCACTCGGATACTTCCGCCGAAGGCAGACATACCACTGCCGCCGTGGGATCCTTCAATACCCGCATCGGTGCGGATGTTTTGGGTTTCCCATGAATACTGGCTGGTGACGATGCCGCCAGGACCGCAGACATGCAGTGGCTGAGTTTGGTAGAGCGTGACGCCATCCGGCATCAGGATGGCACCCGAGTTGTTCGGGGTAGAACCTTCCTCCTCGGGGTACGTAGCAAAATCGTCCGGAACGGGCACCGCAGGCAAGAGCGTGTTGCCGGTCAGTGAGGTGCAACGCGGTTTGCCGTCCCAGGCGGCGTCGTTTTCGACCAGAGGCTTTAAGGGCGCATCAGGTTGAAGAATTAGTATCTCCGGATCAATGATCGGGCCGGATGCCATCGGCATGCCGATTCGAGCATCCACATATTCCGCGTCGTTGTGGATTGGCATGTTCCAGATGCTGTCTGCCGCGAAAGGCCAGGAGATTGGATCCCGGTTGGCGGGCAAAGCGGTTGCTTGTGGCGCGCAGGCTGCCAGCGTGCTGGAAGCGCAAAGCAGAACCGCCAGAATACAAATTTTTCTCATTCCACTCTCCTGTTTCATGGGCTTCGCCCTGGCCGGTGGCCGAGAGGTCAACCGCGGCGCCGAAGGAGCCGCCCGGCGGGCGGGTCGCGGCCTGGACTATAAAGTTGGTGCCGTTGGAGCGGGACCAGACGCGGTGGCGGCGCCGTCGGGGGCGATTGCGATCCGGGGGTCCAAGGCGTTCTGGCCGGCGGCCGAGGTATCGGTCGCGGGCAGCACCTAAGGGCCCTGCGGGGCGGCCGGAGCCGGGGACGCGAAGGCGAGCAGCGTGAGCGCTGTGATCAGCGCCGCCCAGGTCAGCTTCACGCTCTTACCTGTCAGATTCATCCCTGCCTTTTGCTTCATCCCTGTCCCCCGTCTGTTTCCGGTCGCGTACCTCCAAACGAGCACAGCCGACCCGGGGGATGGCCGTCAACAACAAAGGCCGCGGATCTCTGCTCGCCCCCGGCTTGCCAGGGAGGGGCCGGATGAACAACGTGCTTGGGAATTACACCTAGAGGCCGAGACGCCGCTTGATGCCACGGGCGTTGATCAAACGGGTGAGCTGCTCGACCGATTCCCTGCGGGACGGGGTGTAGGGGAACCAGAACGGTTCGGGGAGGATCTGGGTCCGCGCGGTGACGATCGCTTCCGAGCGGCAGTATTTGCGGATGCCGGTCTTGCCGTTGCGATAGCCGATTCCGGAGTCCTTCCAACCGCCCATCGGCACCCCGGGCACCATCGCGTTGGAGAGCACGTCGTTGACGTTCACCCCGCCGCACTCGATCCGGCGCGCGACCTGCTCGGCCTTGCGCTTCGGTCCGAAGACGGTCGCCGAGAGTCCGTAACGGGTGTCGTTGGCCAGCCTTACCGCCTCCTCGGTGTCCTTGACTTTCATCACTCCGACCACGGGGCCGAAAGTCTCGTCCCGCATCACTCGCATCGAGTGGTCGACATCGACCAGCACGGTGGGCTGGTAGTAGTCGCCCGGCCCTTCGACATGCCGACCGCCGACCAGCGCCCGGGCACCGTGCTCGATCGCCTCGCTCACCTGGCCGGCGACGATCGCCGTCTGGTTGGGGGAGGTCATAGCGCCGACGTCGGAGCCGACTTCCGGCCCGTCGGGACCCTGGCGCAGTGCCGCGACCGACTCGGTCAGGCCGGATACGAACTCGTCGTAGACCGGCTCCTCGACGTAGATGCGTTCGACCGACATGCAGATCTGCCCGGAGTTCATCATTCCGCCCCAGGTGGCCGCCTTGACCGCGCGCTCGATGTCCGCGCCTTCGAGCACCAGCATCGGGTCCTTGCCGCCGAGTTCGAGGCTGACCGGCGTCAGGGTCTCGGCCGCCCGCGCCATGACCAGCTTGCCGGTGCGGTCGGAGCCGGTGAACCCGATGAAGTCGGCTTCGTCGATGAGGGCGCTCGCGGTTTCCGCCTTGCCGTGGACGCAGGCCATCACATCGGGCCCGCCGATCTCGTCGCGCCATGCGTCGACTATCTCGGCCAGCGCCATCGGGGTGAACTCGGACGGCTTCATGACGACCGCCGCACCGGCCATCAGGGCCGGGATCGCGTCTCCGAGCGAGAGGATCAGGGGGAAGTTCCACGGGCTGATCAGGCCGACCACGGGGTAGGGCCGGTACTGGATTCTGAGCTTGCGGCTGGCAGTCAGCAGGGAGTGCCCGGTGACCCGTTCTTCGCGCAGGAACCTGCCTGCTTTAGCCGAGTAGAAGTTGATCTGGTCGGCCAGGTAGATCGCCTCGTTGGCGGCCTCCGATCGCACCTTTCCGGTTTCGGCCTGCATCGTGTCGGTGATCCGGTCGGAGTTGTCGAGCATCCAGTCGCGCAGCTTGCCCAGCCAGCGGCCACGCTCGCGGAATCCGAGAGCTTCCCATTCAGCCTGGTTCGCTCGCACCCGGGCGACCGCGCTTTTCACCGATTCGGGCGAGTCCTGCTCGACGATCGAGACCGTCTCGCCGGTCGCCGGGTTCATGACCGCGATCGCGTCGAGACTGCTGCTGCCGGCTCCGGATTCAACCTTGCTCAACTGTTCTCCTCTTGTTCGTTGTCGCTTGATGGTCGCTCGGTGCAGCACCGGGCTGCCGCAGCGTCAGTCTGTAAACACCACCGAAGTTGCTGAAAAGAAACAGGCGCAGCCGCCGGAGCTTCACCGCTGCTTCAGTTTGTAGACCGGTCCTTCGAGTGAGCTCAGGTACACCGAGCCGCCGGCCCCACGGGCAAACGAGGAGATCAGCGAGGCACTGAGGCCGGTGTCCCTGGTCGACGCGACCCGGCCGACCCTGGGCTTGAAGCTGCGGATCTCACCCCGGCAGAAGTCGGTGAACAGGTACCTGCCGCGCAGGGCCGGGACGCTCCGGTCGCCGACGACGACTCCGCCGATCACCGAGCAGTACCTCTCGGAATGGGGCAGTACGAGCGAGGGCGCGCGTGTGCCCCTCGGAACCGGCGGGTTGAACTCGCTGTAGCCCTCAAGCCGGTTCCAGCCGAAGTTGGCGCCCCTGGCTGCCGTTACGGTCAGGTAGTTGATCTCCTCGAACTCCTCCTGTCCGACATCGGCGATTGCGATCCTCGGCTTGCCTCCGGTCAGGTCGAATGACCACCGGAACGGGTTGCGCAGGCCGTAGGAATAGATCTCGTCACGGCCCGCCCGCCTGACGAACGGATTGCCGGCCGGAACCGTGTAGCTGCGCCGGCCGCTTCGCCGCGGATCGATCCGGATCATCTTTCCGAGCAGCGAGTTGCGGTTCTGGGCGTTGCCTTCGGTGTCGCCACCGCCACCTCCGTCACCGGTCCCGAAGTACATATGCCTTCCGAGGAACTGGATCTGGCCGCCGTTGTGGTTCGAGTTGCTGCGGTGGGCGACGGTGATCACCGGCCTGCGTGTGTTCGGACCGGCCACCAGCGGGGTGCGCCTCCGGTACTCGTCCACCCGGATGTCTCCGGTGCCGTCGGTGTAGTAGACGTAGAACAGCTTCGACCGGCGGTAGTCGGGCGGGAAGCCGACCGAGAGCAGGCCCTGTTCACCTCCGGACTGGACGATGTTCTTGATGTTCAGGAATGGCCGGGCCAGCTTCCTGCCCCGTCGGATGACGCGGATCACGCCCTCCTGCTCGACCACGAACATCAGGCGGGGGTACCCGGGAGCGGCCTTGACCTCCACCGGCTGGTTGAAGTTGGCAACGGTGGCCAGCCGCAGCTGTCCGGCGCTGGTCGTCGCCCCGGTCACGTCAGTCTTGCCGGTCCGGTCGCTGGCGCAGGCGCTGGCCCCCAGGCTCAGGGCGAACAGCGGCAGCAGGCAGGCGAGCAGGACGCGGTAGGAGCGCATGGTCCGGGTTCCCTGCACGGCCGAAGTTCCTTCCAGTCAGTTCGCTTCCTTCAGCTTGAGCTGAAGCTGTTCATCCGGAGTCAATGGTACGACATTGCCCTTTTCATCCACCTTTGTCAGCACAGCCTTGCCGCTGATCCGGACCGGCAGAGTCCCCTCGGGAGTGCCGCCTGACCCATCTACGGCTTTGGTGTCGAGTCCGAGTCCGGCCGAGAGCGCGTAGCTCAGCCTGTAGTTGCCAGGTTCGACTGCGGTCACCCTCCAGACCATGGTCGCGGTCTCGCCGGGAGGGAGCTCGCCGAAGTTGAAGGTGCGGCGGTTGGCGGTTGCCGCACCGCCACGTCCGATCGTGCCGGCGAGCTTCGGGTAGCCGAGCTCCATCACCCAGATCGGCCGCTGAGGCTGGGCGAGTTCAGGCTGCGGGTCGCGGGCGGCAAAAGCGAGGACCGAGTTCCGGCCGGGCAGGTCGATGGTCGCGACCATCGCCGGGACGGTCTCTTCACCTGTGTTGCGGGCGCTGATCACCAGGTCGTAGGTGCGGGCGACGGACTGCCTGGGCTTGAAGGAGGCACTCACCACCTCTACGGGATAGTCGCCGGGGGCCTCGTTGGAGAACTGATCACCGACTTCGCCGCCGCCGCAGCCCGCGATCATCAAGGGCACGGAGACCACGATCAAAGCGGCGCTGAACAGTCGCTTCAGATGTCGGATCTTGTCCCGCAAGGCGGGCTGAACATACCACGCGTGTGCCGACTGTCACAGATGCCGGGCGATCCCCTAGACTGGCGAGCGTGGCGGGAAAGGCTTAGGTGCCGATCCGACAACCGCCCGGGAGAGATGGTCAGAGCAGTCGCAAACAGGGCTTTCGAGCCTGCCAAGAGCTTTTTCACCGAGATCGGCGAGATGATGATTCTCACCGGCCGGACGATTGGCTCCGCCGTGCGCGCGCCGTATCCGTATGGCAACGAGTTCATCGGCCAGTTCCTCTTCGCTCTGCAGCTCTGCTGGTTCCCGATGCTGATCTCAACGGTCGCCTTCGGCTTCGGTGCTCCCGGCCTGCAGGCCGCCAACTTCCTCTCGCTTTTCGGCGCGCTGGACCGACTCGGTGGCTTCTTCGTACTCGCCTCGATCCGCGAGTTCGCGCCTTTCGTGACTGCGGTCGTCGTCGCCGGTGTCGCCGGCACGGCGATCACGGCCGACCTCGGGGCCCGCAAGATCCGCGAGGAGCTGGACGCCCTCCAGGTGCTCGGCGTGGACCCGATCAAGAACCTCGTCGTGCCGCGCTTCCTCGCGCTGATGATCCTCACCGGGCTACTTAACATCTTCGCCCTGCTCTTCGGGATCGCCGGCGGTGTGGGTGCCGAGCTGCTCTACCGCCAGCCTCTGGGCGGCTTCTTCGGAACCCTGTTCTCGAACGCTTCGACGACGGAGCTGTTCTTCTCGATGCTCAAGACCACGTTGTTCGGCGCGATCATCGCGATCGTCTGCTGCTACAAGGGCATGACCGCCACCGGCGGAGCCGCCGGCGTCGGCCGGGCGGTCAACGAGGCCGTCGTGATCTCCCTGCTCGGGGTATTTGCCTTCAATTACGTGTTCACCCAGGCCATGCTCGCCACCAACCCGGAACTGAATACGATCAAGTAATGGGCGGCGGCTGGCTGACAGTTCCCCGTGACTGGCTCGAATCGGTCGGTGAGATCTCCCGGTTCTGTGTGGTGGTCATGGGGCAGGTGTTCTCCGGCCGTGTGGCCAGGTACTTCGGCGAGTCGCTGAAGCAGGCCGGAATCCTGATACTCGGTTCGACCGCCGTCATCTTCGGTCTGGTCTTCACGATCGGCCTTACATGCGGGATCGAAGGCGCGTACTTCAACCGTTCGGTCGGAGCTCCGGCCTACGCCGGCGTGTTCGCCGCCTGGTGCGACCTGCGGGAGGCGATCCCCTACGCCTTCGGGTACATGATGTCGGCCAAGGTCGGAACCGGAATCGTCGCCGAGCTCGGCGCGATGCGGATATCGGACGAGATCGACGCGCTCGAAGTCATGGGGGTGCCCCCGGTGACGTTCCTCGCAGCGACCCGGCTGCTCGGCGCCTGGATGACCCTGCCGTTCCTGTACATGGCCTCGATCGGCGTCGGCTACATCGCTTCATACATCGCGGTGGTCGAGCAGATAGGTGACGTTTCATCCGGTGGATACCTGCTGATCTTCTGGATGTTCCAGAACCCTCCCGACGTTCTGTTCTCAGTGATCAAGGCGATGACGATGGCGACGGTCATCGTTCTGGTCGGCTGTTATTACGGCTATACGGCTTCGGGCGGACCTGTGGGGGTGGGAACGGCCACGGCGAAATCGATGGTCCTGAACATCATCCTTGTGCACATCATCGGTATGTTGGGAACGCTGGTTTTCTGGGGTGCAAACCCGAGAGCCCCGATAGGAGGATAAGAGCTTGAGCAACGAGAGTCCGAAGGACAAAACAGGCGCCGCCGGGCAGGCCGACTCTGCCGAAGTTGATCGCGCGGTCGAGGACCTCGGCCCGGCTTCCGGTATCGGGGGAGAGGTGGAAGCCGGAGACGAGCTTGCCGCCTCGGATGCCTCACCGGCACCGGATCTGACTGAAGACGAGACAACCCTCGAGCAGCAGTCGGGCTCACCGGTCGCAGTCACCGATGAACCGGCGCCTTCCGGCGATGCCTACATCGCCGATGACGGAGCCGTACTCGGCAGGGACTTCCTGCTGCCGGGCGTCGCCCCCGGGGATACAGACCCTTACAAGTGGCATACCGGCGCCAAGAAAGAGGCCGGCGGCACCGCCGCGATCGAGATCAAAGACCTGGTCAAGCAGTTCGGCCGCACCCGAATCCTCAACGGGCTCAACCTCGACCTGCCCAACGACCAGATTTCGATGGTGCTGGGTCCTTCGGGCACAGGCAAGAGCGTGCTGATCAAGCACATCGTCGGTCTGCTCTACCCCGACTCGGGAGACGTGCTGGTCAAGGGGCAGTCGGTTCCTTCGCTGAGCGACGACGACCTTTTCGAGATGCGCAAGAAGTTCGGCCTGCTCTTCCAGGACGGTGCCCTGTTCGGATCGATGAACATCTATGACAACGTCGCCTTCCCGCTGCGCCAGCACACCGACCGCGGTGAAGAAGAGATCGAGCACGTCGTCACCCGCCGCCTGCGGGAGGTCGGACTCGGTGAAGCCCATTACAAGATGCCGAACGAGCTCTCGGGCGGCATGCGCAAACGGGCCGGATTCGCCCGGGCGCTGGTGCTGGACCCCGAAATCGTGATGTTCGACGAGCCCGACTCGGGCCTCGACCCGGTCAGGACCGCCCTGCTTTGCGAACTGATCCGTGAGGTCCACGCCGAAAGCGGTGGCTGCTACCTGGTGATCAGCCACGACCTGGGCACGGCCCGGCGCATCGCCGACTTCATCGCCGTGCTCTGGAAGGGGCGCATCGTCGAGAGCGGACCAAAGGACGAGCTTTTTGAGTCCGAAAACGAGTTTGTGCACCAGTTCCTCCGGGCTGACGTAACCGGTCCGCTCGCGATGGATTGAGCCTGGCGGCTCTTTTCGGGGCGGCGGCGGCCGCTGTAGCGCGTCGGCCATGGCCGGTCCTTGCCCTGCTCACCGTGCTGGCGATCGCTTCTGCGGTGGGGCTGTCGGGGATGAAGGTCCAGCCGGTAACCGACGCTTTCTTCGACCGCAGCACCGAAGGCTTTCAGGCGACCGAACGGGCCGAGGCTACCTTCGGCACCGACCCGGTCGTCGTGCTCGCCCGAGGTGACCTGAGCGAGATCGTCAAGGCGAAGAACCTCGAGAGCCTGAGCGTGCTCGAGACCTGCCTCGCCGGGGACATCAATCGCGGCCGCGGAGAGCTGTTCAAGTCCTGTGAGCGGCTTTCCGAGCTCCAGTCGGTTCAGGTCCTGACCGGCCCGGCGACCTTTCTCGGCCGAGCGGTGGCCGGCATCGGCGAGCTTTACGGGCAGCAGATAAGCCGGCTCGAGAACCTGCCCAATACACCGAGTGCCCAGGTCGAGCGCCAGCAGATAATCCTGCTGGCCACCCGCATCATCGCCCGGTACGGACTGATCTCGCCGCCCACGCTCGACGACCCCGACTTCGTCAACCGGGTCGTCTTCGGGCCGGGCGGAGTGCGGACCGGACCCAAGCCCCGGCTCTCCTACCTCTTCCCCAGCGCAGACACGGCACAGGTGCTGCTCAGGTTGCGCTCCGATCTGACCGATGCGGAGCGGCGCGAGGCGATCGGGCTGATCCGGACGGTCGCCGCCGACGAAGCGACGCAGCTCACCACGGGTCCCTACGTGGTCTCGGGTTCGCCCGCCGTCTTCGAGGGGCTCGGGGACTCGATCCAGATCGGGGTGGTGATCCTCGCTGTCGCCGCACTGGTCCTGATGTCGATCGCGCTGGCGCTGGTCTTCGGGTCCACCTGGCGCCTGCTGCCGCTGCTCATGGCCTTTGCTGCCGTCCTGATCTCGGCCGGGCTGCTGCGGCTGCTCGGGGGTGAGCTCTCACTGGCCGCGCTCGGCGCCGCCCCGATCCTGATCGGCCTTTCGGTCGACTACGCCGTGCAGATTCAGGCCCGCTACGACGAGCTGGAGGACGGCGCCGATCCGGCCGAAGCCGCGCGGACGGCAGCCCGGCTGGGTCTGCCGATGATCGCCACGGCCTGTCTGGCGACGGCGCTCGGCTTTGCTTCGCTCGGGCTCTCCCGGTTCCCGCTGGTATCCGAGTTCGGCCTGTTGCTCGGCGCCGGTGTGCTGGTCTGCCTGCTGGTGACCTTTCTGTTCGGCTTCGCGGCGCTCTCGGTCCGGGGGCCGGGCCGGGCCGGCGAGGTTCGTGCCGAACGGTTCAGGTTGATGCAGGCCGCCCGCGACTGGGCGAAGTCAGCGCTGGCCCTCGCGATCCTCGCCCCGGCGAGGCTGCTTCTGATCAGCATCCTGGTCGCCGCCTGCGGCTGGGCGGTCAGCACCCAGGGCACCCCCGCGACCGAGGTCAGCCAGCTCCTGCCGAGCAGGAACGCCGCGGTACAGGACCTCCAGAAGCTGGAGGAGGCGACCGGTTCATCGGGCGAAATCGACCTGATCGTGCGCGCCGATGACGTCACCGATCCGGCGGTGGTCGGCTGGCTCGACCGGGTCCGAAAAGAGGTTGGTCTGCGTTCCGGATACCAGCGCGGCGAGGAGCTCCGCTGCGAAGGGGCGGATCTGTGTCCCGGGCCTTCGATCCCGGACTTCGTGCCCGATGGCGGCGCGGGCCTGACTTCGAAACAGATCCGTGAGTCGCTGCTGACCCTGCCGCCCAACGAGCGCGCGGCCATCGTCGCCGGCGGGCTCGAAGGGGACCAGACGCCGACCAGCACGAAGATCCCGTTCATCGTGCGCTCCGGCTCGGTCAACGGCCAGAGCGACGCGATCGAACTGATCCGGGACGTGGTCACCTCCTCCGATGACGGAGCCGGGCCACCCCCGGGGGTGACCGCCGAACTGGCCGGTCTGCCTGTGGTCGTGACCGAGTCGGTTGATGCCCTGGCGGCATCGCGTTACCTCCTGATCCTCGCGGCACTGCTGGCGGTGGCGCTGGTGCTGCTGGCCGTCTACCGGACTCCGCGCCGGGTGATCGTGCCGCTGGTCCCGATCGTCGTCGCCGGCGGCTGGTCCTCCCTGACCATCGCCTCCCTCGACCTGCCGCTCAATCCACTTTCGGCGATCCTCTCGGTCATGGTGCTCGCGATTGCCACCGAGTTCAGCGTCATCCTCGCCGCGCGCTACTACCAGGACCGCGACGGCGGATTTTCCCCCGCGGCGGCGCTGCGCTCGGCCTACGGGCGCACCGGCATGGCGATCGCCGCCTCGGGAGTCACTGCGATCGCCGGCTTCGCCGCACTGGTGACCAGCGATGTCGGCATCCTCAGGGAGTTCGGTCTGATCGCGGTGCTCGACCTCGGGGTCGCCCTGCTCGGGGTGGCCCTGGTTCTGCCTGCGGTCCTGGCCTGGATGGAGCGACGTTGAGGGCCTGCGCCGGCGAGCGGGAGGCCGAGGGCCAGTGAGCGGTCACGACCGGGATGACGAACGTGAACGGAAGGACGATCGTGAACGGGAGATCGAGGAACTCCTGAAGGGCGGGGGAGAGCCACCGGCCGGCAAGCGGCCCGATCGTGAAGGCGGGCCGGAGGATCTGTCCGCACAGCCGCCCGCAGGGCGACCCGGCACCGGCCGGGAGCGCAGCAGTGGCCCGCCCGCCGGACCTCAGGCCCGCCCTCCGGTCGGCCCGCCGCCTGACCCGCCGTCTGACTCGTCCGCCAGCGCACCGGGTGGCGCTGATCCGCCCCGGGACCCACGCCACACCGGCCTGCCCGGAGACCCTCGCGACAAAGTGAAGCTGCCTTTCAACTACGGCGCCATGATCGGCATCCTGATCGCCTTCGTGGCGGTATTTATCCTGGTCAATGCGCTGAGGAACACGGAGTCGGGCACGGTCGGGATCGGACCGGCCGGGATCGGCGAAAAAGTCGATTCGTTCGCGGTTCCGGTCGCCACCTCGGACCTCGAGGGTGACGCAAACGTCGATCCCGACGAGGCCTGCCGGGTGGCCGGCCGGGATGTGATCAGGATCTGCGATTACTTCGAACGGCCCCTGCTGATCTCCTTCTGGTTCACTGGTGGCGCCTCCGAATGCATCGATCAGCAGGACATCTTCGATCAGGTCGCCGAGCGGTTCAGGGCAAGGATCGGTGCGGTCTCGATCAACGTGCGGGATGACCGCGACAAGGTCCGGGACCTGATCGAGGAGCGTGGCTGGAAGGTGCCGGTCGGACACGACACCGACGGTGCCGTCTCCAACATGTACCGGGTCGGTGGCTGCCCGACCTTCCTCTTCGTCAGAGCCGGCGGCGTGCTGGAGCAGGCCGAGATCGGTCGCACCACCGTCGAAGAGCTCAGTTCACAAGTACGCTCTTTTCTCAATGGCCAGGAAGCGAAAGAAAAAAGCGCCGAAGAAGCCCCTGGCGGTTGAGGCCGGTGCGGCGGCAGAGTCGCCTCCATCACGCGTACCCAGGCTTGATGAAGAGCCGCCAAAGGGTCCGTGGGGCTCTTTCCCGCTGACCGAGCTGACCGTGCTGGCGGGTCTGATCCTGCTGGTGCTCGGCCTGATCACCGGAAGCATGACTCAGCTCGTGATCGGGCTGCTGCTCGGTTCGGCCGGCGGCCTCGAGCTGTCGATCCGGGAACACTTCGCCGGTTACCGCTCCCACACGACGCTGCTCGCCGGGGTCGTATTCGTGACCTCCACCGGAATCGCCTACTTCCTCGCCGAGCTTGTCCTCTGGCAGGCTGTCGCGATCGGTTTGGTGCTGCTCGGCTTGTCCTTCTGGCAGCTGCGACGCACTTTCCAGATCGCCACCGGCGGTCTCAACTACCGGCTCCGCTGACTCCGGGCCTGGCGGGGCCTGACAGTCGGGCCTGGCGGGGCCTGACAGTCGGGCTTGGCGGGGCCGGCCGGTCGGGACCGACCCCGGTACTTCCGGGATGCCCCGGCCCTGTCTAGTGAGGGCGGAGCTGGCTGACCAGGAGCATGCGCTGGCGCTCGGTCAAAGTCTCAAGCCGCTTGTTCTCGTTCAGGCCGACCGAGGCGAGCAGCTTGCGTGTGCGCGTCCGACCCCAGCGCGACTGACTGCGCAGCAACTCGGAAAGAGTCATCGTTCCGGACTCCCAGGGACATTCCGTGATCACCCTGGTCACCGGCACTTCACCGCTTGCGACCGATCGCTTGAGCTCGGCTCTGGCCAGTCGAACCCGGTTGGCCCGCTCCAGCGCCTGCAGGTGCTGGGGGACTGCTTTGCCTGGTGCAGATGCGGGCGTGGCGGTTGCTTCCAAGGGGGTTCCTCCCTAGTGGGTTGGCGCTGTGGCTGGTTGACGGCGTCGGTCATCTAAGGGTGCGGCCACCCGTTCCGACTCCCTCGTCGCCCGGCCGACACATTGGCTGAAGCGACTGAAAGGAACCTATTGAATCCGCCCGGAAGCGTCAACGCCAAAGGTGGTCAAAAGCCGCAAGTAGCAGCAATTTTTTTTCGGACCGGAATCAGCCCGGGTCGGGTGAAGGCAGGTCGTCGAACTGCCCGGTGACCTCGCCGATGATCTCCAGTGCCTTGTCCAGCTGGCTGGTCTCGTGGGTCGCCATCAGGCTCGTCCGCAGCAGTGCTCCGCCGTGGGGCACGGCCGGGTGGATCGCCACGTTGGTGTAGACGCCGGCTTCGAACAGGGCCTTCCAGACGAGGATCGCCTTCCAGTCGTCACCGATCACGACAGGCACCACCGGGGTTGTCGCCACCGAGCCGTCGGGTCCGGTGCCAGGATCGACCACCTTCAGGCCGAGTGACCTGAGGCCCTCCCGCAGGTATTCGGCGTTGCCGAGCAGCTTCGAGTAGAGCGCCGGACCCTCGGCCCGGCAGATCTTCACCGCTTCCAGGGCGGCACCGACTGCAGCCGGCACTCCCGAGGCGCTGAAGATGAAGGAGCGTGAGCTGATCTTCAGGTATTCGACCACGTCGGCGGATCCGGCGATGAAGCCGCCGCAGGAGGCGAGGCTCTTCGAGAAAGTCCCCATCCGCAGGTCGACCTGGTCCTCGAGACCGAACAGCTCGGTCGCCCCGGCACCACGCTCGCCGAGCACCCCGACCCCGTGGGCTTCGTCGACCATCAGCCGGGCGCCGTACGCATGTGCCAGCTCCGTGATCCGCGGCAGGTCGGGCAGGTCGCCTTCCATCGAGTAGACCCCGTCGACCACGACCAGGATGCCGCCGCCATCGGTCTGGGCACGCTGCAGCATCTTCTCCAGCTTGTCCATCTGGTTGTGCCGGAACGGGCGCAGCTTCGCGCCTGAGAGCTTGCAGCCGTCGAGGATCGAGGCGTGGTCGCCGGCGTCGGCGATCACCGTGTCGCCCGGTCCCAGGATCGCCTGGAGGCATCCGAGGTTCGACTGGTAGCCGGTCGAGAAGACAATCGTCGCTTCGGTCTCCATCCACTCGGCCAGCTCGGTCTCGAGTTCGACGTGGAGCGGCGTGGTGCCGTTGAGCAGGCGTGAGCCGGTCACTCCGGTGCCGTACTTGTCGAGCGCTTCGTGAGCAGCCCGGCGGACGCGTTCGTCCCCGGTCAGGCCGAGGTAGTTATTGGAGCCGAGCATGATCGTCTCCCGGCCTTCCATCTCGACCACCGGCCCGGCCTGCGAGGTCAGCAGGCGGAAATACGGGTTGAGGTCGGCGGCGTTGGCCGCTTCAAGCTGTTCCCGGCGCTCATGGTTTCGGACCTTCTCGAAGAGGTCCACCGGCGCCGAAGTTGTTTGGCTCATTACCCCAGTCTGCCAAAACCAGGGGCGGCGGTCCGCCTCCGGGCGCCACAGGCCGCCCGCGGCGGACCGGCGACGCCATGGCACTAGGATTGATCGGTCATGAGAAAACACCCCCGGAACCCGACCAGGAATGCAGGAGAAATTGGATAACGGCATCAAGGTGGAAGGGCTGGTCCGCCAGTTCAAGAACGGTCCGCGCGCGGTCGACGGCATCGACCTCGAAGTCGCGCCGGGGGAGATCTACGGCTTCCTCGGCCCGAACGGCGCCGGCAAGTCGACCACCGTTCACATGCTGACCACCCTGCTGCCACCGACCGACGGCAAGGCGACGGTCGCCGGCTTCGACGTCGCCAGCGAGGGCTCGAAGGTCCGCGAAGTGATTGGTGCCGCACTCCAGGAAGCGGCGCTCGACCCCCACCTGACCGCCCGCGAGCACATGCGACTGCAGACCGCACTCCAGGGATTGCCGCACGACCAGCGCCGCAAGCGCGGCGATGAACTGATCGAGCGGGTCGGCCTGACCGAGGCCGCTGACCGGCGGGTAGGCGGCTACTCAGGGGGCATGAAGCGTCGACTCGACCTCGCGCTCGCCCTGGTCCACGGCCCGAGCGTGCTTTTCCTCGACGAACCGACCACCGGCCTTGATCCCCAGAGCCGCTCGTCGCTCTGGGACGAAGTCAGCCGGCTCTCCCGCGAGGACGGGGTGACCGTCTTCCTGACCACCCAGTATCTCGAGGAGGCCGACCAGCTGGCCGACCGCGTCGGCATCATCGACGACGGAAAGATCGCCGCTGAAGGCACCCCGGCCGAGCTCAAGTCCGAGATCGGACGGGCCAGCGTCGAGGTGTCCCCGCGCGATGGCGCCCGCTGCGCCGAGGCCAAGGCGATCCTCGCCGGCTTTGGTGAGCCGATGGCCGGAAACCGCGGCACCGTGGAGGTCCGCCTCAACGAAGGCATTGACGAGCTGGTCGGGATCGTGCGTGCCTTTGACGCGGCCAGCCTTGAACTGGCGAGCCTGGTCCTCAACGAGCCGACGCTCGACGACGTCTTCCTGGCCAAGACCGGCCGTCACCTCGAAGGCGCCGGCGAGGATGACACCTCGGAGGAGCCTCTGCCGGCCGCAGCCGGGGCACCGGCTTGAGCACTGCTGTGCTGCCGCTTCAGGTCGGCGCGATGGCCGGCCGCTCGGTCGTCCGGCTGGTCCGCCAGCCGGCGGCGGTCGTCCCCAGCGTGATCTTTCCGCTCTTCCTGCTGGCCGTGAACACCGGCGGGCTCAATTCCGCGACCCAGATCCCCGGCTTTCCGACCGACTCCTACATCACCTTCGCGCTCGGATTCACCTTCATACAGGCGGCGATCTTCTCGACCATGAACGCCGGCCAGGCGCTCGCCCAGGACATCGAGAACGGTTTCTTCAGCCGCCTGATGCTTACCCCGATGCGCCCGTCCGCGCTGATGGCCGGGCAGCTTGCCGGTCTGGTCATGCTCGGCCAGATGCAGGCCCTGCTCTACATCGCCGTGGGTTACGCGAGCGGGGCCCAGTTCGAGGCCGGCTTCGCCGGCATTGTCGTGCTCGCCGTGCTGGTCTCGATCATCTCGGTCGGCTTCGGCGGGATCGGGCTCATCATGGCCCTCAGAACAGGCTCCGGCGAGGCCGTGCAGGGCATGTTCCCGCTGATGTTCGTACTGCTGTTCTTCAGCTCGATGGCCCTGCCGCGGGACCTGATCGAGCAGGACTGGTTCCGCTTCCTGGCGACAATCAACCCGGTCAGCTACCTGATCGAAGCGATCCGCAGCCTGATGATCGTCGGCTGGGACCCCGAAGCCCTGGCGCTCGGCTTCGGCATCGCGATCATCCTGGCGGTGGCTACGATCGCGATCGCCGCGTACACACTGCGCGGAAGGATGCTGAAGAGTTGAGCGCCTACTTCTCCTCGGCCCTGGGAATCACCTGGCGCTACCTCCACAATCTCTACACACGACCGGCGATGTTCATCCCGTCGCTGCTCTTCCCGCTCTTTTTCCTCGCCGCCTTCGCTGGCGGACTGTCGGCGGTCGGGGATGCCCCGAACTTCGATTACTACGACTTCACCGCCTTCCAGTTCTGCTTCATCCTGCTCCAGGCCTCGGCCCTGGCCGGAGTATTCGCGGGTTTCTCGATCGCCGGTGACTTCGAGCAGGGGATGGGCCGTCGAATGATGCTGGCGACAAGACACCGCAGCGCGATCGTGCTCGGATACGGGATCGGCGCCGCCGCCAGGCTGGGAGTCACCTGGACGGTCGTCACCGGGGTCGCCCTGCTCGGTGGCATGAAGGTGTCCGGTGGTGGCCTCGACCTGGCCGGCATGTACAGCCTGGCCCTGCTCTCAAACGTCGCCGCGCTGCTCTTCTCGGCCGGCATCGCCCTGCGATTCAGGTCGCTTCAGGCAGGTCCGCTGATGCAGATGCCCGTCTTTATCATCCTTTTCCTCGCCCCGGTCTACGTGCCCCAGGCCCTGCTCACCGGATGGATCGAGCCGGTCGCTTCGGCCAACCCGGTCACCGCCCTGCTTGACGCCGCCCGCAGCCTGATGGCAGGCGAGCCGACCGGAATCCTCGCCGCCTACGCAGTCGCCTTCGGCATGATCGCCGTGCTCGGCATCTGGGCGATCACCGGTCTGCGCCGCGCCGAAACCGCTGGCTAGCCCTGCGGCTCCACGGCTGTGGTCCAGGTCCGGCCTCCGTCGTCGGAAACAAGCACCCGCCCTCCGTCAACCGAAGCTAGAACGCGACCATCGCCGGAGCTGAAGGCCTCTGGGGCCGCGCCAATCGATCCGGCGTCGGAGAAGCTGCGGCCTCCGTCGTCCGATGCCGTCACCGTCCCGGAAGCGTCAACCATCAGCAGACTGTCGCTGGCTGGCCAGGTGAGAAGGCCGGGTCCGTCCGCGGCCAGGGAGTGCCAGTTCACACCGCCGTCCCTGGAGTCGTAGATGCCGCCATCCGTGGACGCGACCAGGTGAAGCGGATCGTCGGGGGCGATCGCGAGGTCGATCACCGGGGCGGGAACCTGGCGCGTTTCCCAGGACTCGCCACCGTTCGCACTGGTCAGAAAGGAGCCCGTGGTCGAGTTGACGCCGTAGATCTGCTCGCCTGAAGCCCTCAGTACATGAAGGTCGGCTTCGCCGAGCAGCGATACGGACTGCCAGGTCGAGCCACCATCAACCGAGCGCTGGAGGCCCAGCAGCGGAGGAAGGTCGGAGTCCGGACCGGGGTGGCCCGATGACAGAAAGCTGTCCGGGCCGACCACACTGAATCCCATCAGGTCGTCGCGGGAATCTCCCACCCGCTCGGCCTCCGGGGCTCCCGGGGGAACCTGCCAGAGTCCGTTGTGGGTGGCGATCAGGATCGCGCCGTCGGCGGGGTTCACGCCGAGGCCGTGCACATGGTCGGCACCGGAGATCGAAGCGACCGGCGCCTTCCGACCACTGTCACCGGTCGTCGAGACTGATGGCGGCGAGTCGGTCGAAGGGCTGCCAGCAGTTTGATCATCGCTGCCGCTGCCGCTGCAGCCGGCCAGCAGCACCGCGGCCAGCAGCGGCACCGCTGTCACAGCCGCGAGCGCACGCCCGTTCCGTCTCGGTCCGCTGCGTGAAAGCTTCACTCCTGGGCACCCGCCTTCGCAGCGGTCTGCTGATTGGACCACTCCTGTCGCCACTTCTTCATGGTCTCGATCTCGGCCGTCTGCGAGGCGATCACCGCCCGCGCCATTGCCTGAAGCTGGGGGTTCTTGCCGTCTTCGAGCAGCGCCTGCGCCATTTCGACGGCACCTTCGTGGTGGGGAATCATCATGTCGATGAAAGCGAGGTCGAAGGAGTCGGCATTCTTCAGCGCAGACGGGTCCATGTCCATGCCCATCGTCTCCGCATCCATGCCAGCGTGCCCCATGTGGTCCTCACCCATTGACATCGAGCCGCTGCCGTCGGTCCCGACTTCGGGCAGGTCGCCCTGCAGGGTTTCCATCTCCGCGATCTCCTTCTCCTGAGCGGCGATGATGTTGTTGGCCAACGCTTTAAGTTCGGGGTGTTCTGCGCGCTGCTGGGCCATCATCGCCATCATCACCGCACCCTGGTGGTGGGGAATCATGTCGGCGACGAAGGCGGCATCCGCCTCGTTGCCGACAGAGTTGCTGTCATTGCCGCTTCCGCCACAGGCGCTGAGGACGACTGCCGCGAGAACGGTCGGCACCAGAATCATGAACCATTTCGACATCGGACAAGCTCCTTTTTCGTGGACCCTCAAAGAGTCTGAGCAGCATACCCCCTATGGGTATTGGCCCCGGCTGGTTATCTCCGGTGAGGCGCGGCACAAGGCGTCTGAAGAGCTGTTCGAATCAGCGGCTGCCGCTCCCGGAGCGTTGTTACTCCGCAGGTACGCCGTAGAAGGTCGTGAAGGGCTCTCGGGTCCGGTTGCCGTTGCGGTCGACGATCACCCGGTCGATGGTTATGTCGAAGCCACCCTGGCTGCTGTCGGACCGGGATTGAGTCTCCGCCTTCACCCGGCGACCACCGTTGCCCCCGTAGATGCTCACGGTGACAGACGTGTCAGAGGCCGATGAGCGCACGACGACCGGGGCGTTGGTGTCGTTGGTCCAGAGCAGGTCGATCGAGCCGAAGTCGAGGGTTGATTCGCGACCGGGCGGATAACGACTTATGTAGAAGCTGTGGGGGGTATGGGAGTCGATCTGCAGGCCTGCGAAGTAAGCGGCGTTGTAGGCGGTGGTCGAGAACTGGGAAACACCGCCACCGACCGTGTCGATCAGCTTGTTGCCCTCGCCGATGGTGGGGGCGGGTTTGTAGCCGTTCGCAGTGGTCCGTTCGCCGGCGACCCCGTTCAATGAGAACTGCTCGCCAGGACCGATCACGGTGCCGTCAACCGTCTCCGCCATTCGCTGGATGTTTGTCACCCGGGGCTCGCAGCAGCTGTAGCTGGTGGTGAAGGTGCCGAGCAGCGACGTTGCGTTCCTGGCCACGGAGGTGGTCACGGCCGGCTCCACCCGTTCGGTCGGGAATCGCACTTGGTGGCTTCCGTTGCGCACTGCTCTGGTGGTGGCGTCAACCGCCCGGTCCTGGAGGATTCGGCGCCCGTCCCGGGCCGGCCTGACGGTCGCCACGCCGGGCTTCGGACTCCAGCTGAGGTCACCCTGCTCGGTGAGCGTCACCGGTGGCTGGGCGGGCGTATCGAGGCCGGCATCGCGCACCGGGCGATCGCGGCCTTCGGCGAACTCCGAGACGAGCGATTCGACCCTTTCCGTGTTTGCTCCGAGCCGGATACCGGGGTTGGGATCTCCACCGGTCGACTCGATCGCAAGCACGCCTGCCAACTGTCGCGGGGCGAATGCGGCGCCGCCACCGGCGGTCCGAATCCGGAGGGGCTTTCGCAAATAGCGCTCGGCCTCGCGGGCTACCGACTCCACCTCGCCCGGACTTGGAGCAGGCTGGCGCCGGAACGGGATCTCCATCGATCCGCGCCCGGCACGGAACGCCTCGAGGAGATTCTCCGTGGTACGAGCGCGCCGGACGAGGACGCCCGCCTGAGGTTGCTCGGTCTCGACTTCGAGTGTTTCGGGGTCGATCGAAAGCGCGCCGACGAAGGGCTCACGATCCACCTGGTCGGCGATCCGGTCGACGGTGCGGGCCAGCCGCTTCGAGTCGACCGGCGAATATTCCGGCTCAAGCTCCCGGTTGCCGAACAGGCTCAGTGGGCCTTTGAGTATCGCGCCGATGCCGGTTCGCCCGGATGAGTGGGCACGCTCGGTACTGCTCTCGACGTCGATCACCAGGCCGGCCTGCAGCGCCCGAACCGTGAAGGTTCGCCCCGCCCCCGAAAGCTTCACCGTACGCGGCTCGATACCGGCGATGAGCTCGCCCGCGCGCTCGCGCGTTTGACCACCGAGCTCGATCCCTCCCATGCTGGTCCCGTCGAGCACGTCCCCCGGGCTGAGCGCCCGTAGCAGGAACCCCGAAAGTATCCAGATCAAGATGGCGAGACCGGCCGCGATCAGCAAGACGGTCCGCCGCGAGCCACGCAGGCGGTCCACCATGCCCGGCCGCCCCGACGTAGACTCGCCTCGCTCGCGAGGCTTGCGGCCGGGCGGCACCTCCCGCCGCTGTCGTCGAGTTGGTCCGATTGTCGAAGTCTGACAAGCGCCCAACCCGGATTGTCGCTCCTGTGGGTTTGCCAAATACCCCCTGGGGGTATATGCTCATCCCAGCACGGGAGATCAACCAGTGAATCAGGAGGTAGTGACAGCCATGAGCACGGAGACCGAAAACAAGAGCAGGATCCAATTCGAGGTTCCCGACATGAGCTGCGCGTCCTGCGTGACCAAGGTCGAGCGCAACCTGAACGAGGTCGAGGGTGCCGAGGCGACGGTGAATTTCGCCACGAAAAAGGCTTCGGTCAGCTTCGACCCCGAGCTCTGCGGACCCGACGAGCTGGCCCGGGCGGTTGATCGAGCCGGGTACACGGCTGTCCTGCCCGCGGCCCCGACTGCCGGCGGCCACGACCACATGAGCCACTCAGTGGCAAGCCCCTCGGCGCTGCTTCACCGGCTGGTGCTCAGCGCGGTGCTGACCGTTCCGCTGGTCCTGATCTCGATGATCCCGGCGCTGCAGTTCGACTACTGGCAGTGGGTCGCCCTCGCGCTGGCGACGCCGGTTGTGCTCTGGGGCGGGCTGCCGTTCCACCGCTCGGCCCTGAAGGCGGCGCGCCACGGCGCGTCGACCATGGACACGCTGATCTCGCTCGGTACGCTGGCGGCCTACTTCTTCAGCCTGTACTCGCTGCTCTTCGGCATGGCCGGTGAGATCGGCATGTCGATGGGCTTCGAACTGGTGCCTGCGCGGGGCAGCGGCCTTGATCACCTCTACTTCGAGGCTGCGGGCGTGGTCACCACCTTCCTGCTGGCCGGGCGCTACTTCGAGGAGCGGGCCAAGTCGCGGGCCGGTGACGCGCTGCGGGCGCTGCTCGACCTCGGCGCCAAGGATGTCTCGATCCTGGAGACCGACGGCACCGAGCGGACCGTGCCGATCGAGCAGCTCGCGGTCGGCGACCGGTTCCTGGCCCGGCCCGGCGAGAAGGTGGCGACCGATGGCAAAGTGGTCGAGGGCGCCTCGGCGGTCGATGAGTCGCTGCTGACCGGCGAGTCGGTTCCGGTGGAAAAGCATCCCGGCGACAGCGTGGTCGGGGCGAGCATCAACGCCGGTGGCCGACTGGTGATCGAGGCGACCCGGATCGGCTCCGACACCGCACTGGCGCAGATCGCACGCCTGGTCGAAGAGGCCCAGACCGGCAAAGCGCCAGTTCAGCGCCTGGCCGACCGGATCTCAGCCGTCTTCGTTCCGGTGGTGCTTGGGCTGGCCCTGTTGTCCCTGGTCTTCTGGCTGATCGAGGGCAGCGGCGCGGCGTTTGCGGTCAGCGCCGGGGTCTCGGTCCTGATCATCGCCTGCCCCTGCGCGCTCGGGCTGGCGACGCCGATGGCGCTTTTGGTCGGCACCGGTCGCGGCGCCCGCCTCGGCTTGCTGATCAAGGGGCCGCAGGTGCTGGAATCGACCCGACGGGTCGACACGATCCTGCTCGACAAGACCGGCACCGTGACCACCGGCAAGATGGAACTGGTCTCGGTGGCAACGAGCGCCGGAGTCGAGCGCGAGCAAGCGTTGCGGCTGGTCGGAGCGCTCGAAGATGCATCCGAGCACCCGATCGCAAAGGCGATCGCTACCGGAGCCAAGGAGGAGCTCGGCCCACTGCCGCAGGTCACCGGCTTCAGCAACCGCGAAGGACTCGGCGTCGAAGGCGAGGTCGAGGGCCGACAGCTGCTGGCCGGCCGGCCCTCGCTGGTTGCTTCGGACGCGCTGCCGCCCGAGCTTGACGCGGCACTCTCGGCGGCGCAGGCCGAAGGCCAGACCGCGATAGTCGCGTCCTGGGACGGTGAGCCCCGGGCCGTCTTCGCTGTCGCCGACACGGTCAAGGAGTCCAGCTCCGGGGCGATCGCGGCGCTCAAGGAGCTCGGCCTCGAGCCGGTGCTGCTGACCGGCGACAACCAGGCGACGGCCGAAGCGGTGGCCGCACAGGTGGGGATAGACAAAGTGATCGCCGAGGTGCTGCCGGCCGAAAAGGTAGAGGCGGTGCGCTCGCAGCAGGAGGCCGGCCGAACCGTTGCGATGGTCGGGGACGGGGTGAACGACTCGCCCGCCCTGGCCCAGGCCGACCTCGGAATCGCGATCGGCACCGGATCCGATGTTGCGATCGAGGCCAGCGACCTGACCCTGGTCTCCGGTGACCCCGGCGGGACGGTCGAGGCGATCCGCCTCAGCCGGGCGACCCTGCGCACGATCAAGCAGAACCTGGTTTTCGCCTTCATGTACAACGTCGTGCTGATTCCGGTGGCGATGACCGGCCGGCTCAACCCGATCCTCGCCGGGGCTGCGATGGCGCTGAGCTCCATATTCGTGGTCACCAACTCGTTGCGGCTGCGCTCGTTCCGGCGCACGCTCTGACGACGCAGATACGATCTCCGGTATGCCCTCGAACGATTCCCCAGTCCGCGGCTATACGGCCAGCAAAGACCAGCTCAAGGCTCGTCTGGTCCGGATCGAGGGGCAGGTGCGCGGGGTTGAGCGCATGGTGGACGAGGATCGCTGGTGCATCGACGTGCTCACACAGATCTCGGCCATTCAGGCCGCGCTGGACAAGGTCGCCCTCGGCGTCCTTGACGATCACGCGCGGACCTGCGTGATCCCGTCGGAGGGCAAGGAACTCGAGGACCGCACGGACGAGCTGATGTCCGCCGTGGGGCGGCTCATGCGCCGCGGCTAGTGCCGCCGGTGCTAGGTTCGGCGGGTGTCCTCTCTGACTGTGAGGCCGGTTTCCGGCCGCCGTGACCTGAAGCGGTTCGTCAAGACTCCGTTTTCGATTCACCGCGACCATCCGCAGTGGGTGCCGCCGCTGATCCTGGACCGCATGAAGTTCCTCAACCGGTCGAAGAACCCGTACTTCGACCACGCCGAGGTCGAACTTTTCATCGCCGAGCGTGAGGGCGAGCCGGTCGGCCGGATCAGCGCCCAGATCGACGCCCGCTGGGACGAGTATCGCGGTGGAAACGACGGCCAGTTCGGTTTCTTCGAGACAGTCGACGACCCCGAGGTGGCGAACGCGCTGCTGGATGCCGGCTGTGAATGGCTGGCTTCCCGGGGTCGCGAAAAGGTCTACGGCCCGATGGACTTCACCACCAACGACGAACTCGGGATCATGATCGAGGGCTTCGAGAACCGGCCGGTGATCCTCGAGCCCTGGCATCCGCCTTACTACCAGCGGCTGGTCGAAGGCGCCGGCTTCGGCAAGGCGATGGATCTGCTGATGTGGCACCTGAAGATGGGCAAGCTGATGGAGGGCCTCAAGTTCCATCCGGCAATCCACGAGGCCGCCCAGAAGAGCCTCGACGAGAACGACATCACGATCCGCTCGATGAAAAAGTCGGATATGGCGAACGAGGTCGCCCGCTTCCACGAGGTCTACAACGAGGCCTGGGGTGACAACTGGGGCTTCGTGCCGATCACTGATGAGGAGGTGGAGTTCCACGCCGCGACGCTCAGGATGGTGATCGACGAAGACTGGGCGATGATCGCCGAAACCGGCGACGGCGAGGTGGTCGGTGCGGCCCTGACCCTTCCCGACATCAATCAGGTGCTGGCGAAGATGAACGGCCGGGTGCTGCCGTTCGGCTGGCTGAAGTTCCTCCGCGGCAAACGCGATATCGATGTGGTTCGCATCCTCGCCCTCGGGGTCAAGAAGAAATGGCAGCACACCGGGGTCGCCGCGGCGCTCTATGTGCGCCACATGGAGACCACCGACCCCGACGGCGTCATGACGGGCGAGGCCGGCTGGATCCTCGAGACGAACGAGTCGATGAACCGGGCGCTGGAGGGCATGGGCGGCAAGGTGACCAAGAAGTTCAGGATCTACGAGAAGCAGCTTTGAAAAGTTCCGACCCCGGCCGACAGTAAGGTTACGCCCGTGTCCGATTTCGAGGTAGACGGAGAACTGGTTTCAGAGGAAGACGCCGACGCGGTCGAGACCGACAGCGTGCGGGCTCTGCCTCGTGAGTACGAGCCCGAAAAGGCAGCGCTCCCCGCACTGCGGACCGAGATGACCACGGCGGCGATCGCGGTCGCCGGCGGCGCGCTGGCCGGTGCTGCGACGGTAGCGGCCGTCAGGGCGGTCGCCGGGGGCGGCTCGAAGCGGCGCGGCACCAGACTGCCGAAGCGCGCCCGGGCTAACAACGTGGTCGCCAGCCGCTCCTTCCTGGTAGACGTTCACGTGCTCGGACGCTGAGCGGGGGCCTCCTGGCTCCGCTCGAGGTTGAAGCCGAAGCAAGGCCGCTCTCGCCGTTCCGCCTGCCGCGGATGAACGGCAGCGACCGGGTGACCCTGCGCCACGGCACGGGCCTGAGGAGGCTGCTGGTCAAAGATGGCGCCGCGACGATCGTTTCCGTGCGGTCGCTTCGCGGCGGCACTTACCGGTTTTCGGCTCTGGCGATACCTCCGGAGCTGGTTTCCGGTCCCGGCAGCGAGGCTCTTCGAGAGGCAGACGAACAGACGCTCGGCTCGGCGCTCGCGGACTTCCGGTACGCCCTCGGAATAGACGAAGACATGGCCCCGTTCCACGACGCCTTCGCCGACGACCCGCTGCTGGGGCCGGCCATCTCCGCCCGGATCGAATCGAGGTCCCAGCGCCGGGCCGACCCGTGGGAGGCGCTGGTCTGGGCGATCACCGAGCAGCTGATCGAGTACCGCCGCGCTGCCGCGATCCAGCGCCGGATGATCCGGAAGTGGGGGCTTTCGGTTGAACCGTTCGCGGCGGACGCCGGAGGGTTGGCCGGTAGGTTGGCCGGTACGGTCGGCCCTGGCCGGCCGACACGGGGCCGCGGCGCTGCCGGGGACCGGCTCAGCACCGTCCCTGCCGCCGAGGTTATTGCCGGGGCCGCGCCGGCGGAGCTGCAGGCCTGTGACCTCAGTGCCAGGCGGGCGATCGCGATGGTTCGTGTCGCCAGGGAGATCAGCCTTGGCAGGGTGGACCTGCGTAAGCCGGAGGATGACCGGCGGCTGCTGGCGATCCCGGAGATCGGACCGTGGACGCTCGCCTGTCTGGCACTTCGTGGACGTGGCGACCACGACGCTCTGCTGGCCGGTGACCTCGGCCATGTCAAGCTGGTCGGTGCCCTGGAAGGCCTCGGTCGGCCGGCCGAGATCGAGGAGGTCGAGCGCTTCTACAAGCCTTACGCCCCTTACCGGGGCCTGGCCGCGGATTTCATGCTGGCCCACCACGGTGCCGCCGTGCGCGGCCCCGGGAACCGCGCCAGGATCCGTGCTGCCGGCCGGCCGCCCCGCCGCGCCGCCTGACTCAGCCCGGGTCGATCCGGCCGGTCGGCAGCAACGCGTTGCTCAGCACGTCCACGGCTCGTTGGGGGGCGGTCAGCACGTCTTTCTCGACCGCCCAGTCGATGAATTTCTGCCACCGGGTGGTGTCCATGTAGCCGAACGGCTTTTCGCCGTTGTTCTGGGCCAGCAGCGGCAGCGTGACTCTCATCTGCGCCGCGGTCGTCTTGCGGTCGAGCGCCTTGTTGGCGGCGATCACGGTCTCGGTCGCCATGTTCGGCATCGCAACCGCCTCGCGGGTGCCGCGCTCGAGCGCCTTCAGGAACAGCTCGATCGACTCCGGATCCTCGGCGACCCGGCTGCCGTTGGCCACCAGCACCAGTTCGCTGTAGGTCGGCACGCCAAGTTGGTCAACCGGGTTGATCACCGGGTTCTGGCCGGAGAGCTTCAGGTCCACACCTTCGATGTTCCAGAGCGGGCCCAGCGTCGCCTGGGCCCGGCCACTGACAATCGAGGGCAGCAGGCCCTGGCCGACCCCGACCTTCTTCACATCCGACTCGGAGAGTCCGGCCCGCTCGAGGATCGTGCGCAGGTAGGCGTCCTGGTACGGAATTCCGGCAGTCGAGATCGTCTTGCCTTTGAGTCCGGCGACGTTCCTGATCTTCGATTCCTTCAGCCAGATCATCGAGGTCAGCGGGACCCCGACCACGGTCGCGACCGAGACCACGTCGAGCCCCTGCTGCCGGGCGAGCAGTACCTCGGGCTCGTATGAGATCGCCAGGTCGGCCTTTCCGGCGGCGACCAGCTTGATCGGCAGCGAGGGGTCGGTCGGGGAGTCGAGTGAGACGTCAAGTCCCGCGTCCTCGAAGTAACCACGGTCCTGGGCGACGAAGAAACCGGCGTGGTCGGGGTTGGCGTACCAGTCCAGCGCCACGCTGAACTCTTCGCGGACCGGCGTGACGTTCTCGGACTTGGTGCCGCAGGCGCTCACCGCAACGGCGGCGACGAGGGCGAAACAGAGCAGGGCCAGCTTTTTCATCGGTCTCCGGTCGGGTAAGTTGAACGGGAGGCTCAGGTTATCGCCATCGCAGCAGCCGCCGTTCGAGCACTGCGACCAGGGCGAACAGCGAGATCGCGATCGCCGACAGCACGAAGACCGAAGCGAAGAGCCGTGCGGTCATCAACTGGGCGTTGTCCTGGAGCATCAGGTAACCGAGTCCACGGTCGGCCCCGGCCCATTCTCCGAAGATCGCCCCGATCACAGCGACCGCGACCGCGATCTTCGCCCCGCTGAAGGCGTAGGGGAGGGCGGTCGGCACTTCGACCCGTGTGAACACCTGTCGCCGGCTCGCCCACAGCGTGCGCATCATCTTCACTTTGTCGCGGTCGACCGACTGGAGGCCGTCGAGCGTGTTGACGGTGATCGGGAAGAAGCAGATCAGCGCGACCACTGCCAGTTTCGGGCCGATCCCGTAGCCGAACCAGACCACCAGCACCGGGGCGATCACGATGATCGGGATCGTCTGCGAGGCGACCACCAGCGGATAGCTGGCCCTTCGCAGCAGATCCGAAAGGTGGAGCAAGGTCGCAGTAGCCAGACCGAGCACCAGCGCGATCAGGAACCCGACTACGACCTCGATCAGCGTTACCCAGGCGTTGTCGGCGATCAGCGAGCGGTCCTTCCAGAGCACCTCGGCGATCTCCACCGGTGCCGGCACGAGGAACTCCTCAAGCCCGAGCCGGTCGGCGAGGAAGCCGGTCGAGGCCGCGAGTTGCCAGACCCCGAGCAAGAGCATCAGGAACAGTGCGGGGAGGACCCAGCTGGTGACAGCGGCCGGCCGGCGGGCATTGCGCTGGTTCATCCTTTGCCCCCGATCGGCCCGGTCGGCCCTATCGGCCCGGTCGGATCGCTGCTGCGCGAGCTGTTCCGACCTGCCAGCGGGCGGTCCGTTGCCGGCGCCGGACTTGTCAGCAGCCCCAGGATGCGCTCTCGCAGCGAGGTGAAGCCGACCGCCGTGACCTGTTCGCTGCGGCTCCGGGAGGGGTCCCGCGGCGATTCGATCCGCTCAAGTACACGCCCCGGCCTGGCCGACATCACCAGCACGGAGTCGGCGAGGTATAGAGCCTCTTCGACGTCGTGGGTGACCAGCAGGACGGTGCGAGAGCCGTCGGCAAGTGCCGGCAGCAGCCACTCCTGGAGCTCGGCACGGGTGATCGCGTCGAGGGCGGCGAAAGGCTCGTCGAGCAGCAGCACGTCCTTGCCGGACAGGAATGTGCGCAGGAAGGCGACCCGTTGCCTCATGCCGCCGGAGAGCTCATGCGGCAGGCTCCGCTCGAACCCGGCCAGTCCGAACTCGCGAAACAGATCCCCGGCCTGCCTGCGCGCGGAGGGGCGTGAGCTCCCCTGGTTTCGCAGTGCCAGCGAGGCGTTGTCGATCGCGGAGTACCACGGCAGCAGGCAGTCCTGCTGCGGCATGTAGGCGCAGTGGGCCAGCCGTCCGGGAGCCGGAGTCTGCCCGGCGACTTCGATCAGGCCGGTGTCTGGCTCGCGCAGGCCGCATACAAGCTCGAGCAGGGTCGATTTGCCGCAGCCCGAGGGGCCCACCACAGCGACGGTTTTCCCACCGGAGACCTCGAAGTCGAACCCGTCGAGCGCGGTCACGCTTCCGAATGAGTGACCCAGGCGCCGGCCCGACAAGGTTGCTGTCATCCGGGATGATTCTAGGTGCTCGCCGCCCCAGTCGTTAGCATGCGCGGGTTGCCGCTTTCCTGACCTTTCATGTCAAGAGAGTCCGTCAGCACCCTTTGCATGGATTTCTCGCTAACAATCGTCCTGTTCGGCTTCGGCATCGGCATCCTCGTCGGCATGACGGGAATGGGCGGCGGAGCGCTGATGACCCCGCTACTGATCCTGTTTTTTGGCGTCTCGCCGACCACGGCGATCGGCACCGACATCCTCTACGCAGCGATCACCAAGACGGTCGGCGGCTGGCGCCATCTGAAAATGAAGACGGTCAACCTCGGTCTGGTCGGCTGGCTGGCCATCGGCAGCGTTCCGGCGGCGGTCCTCGGCGTCCAGATCGTGTCGATGCTGCAGGACCGACTGGGGGAGGAGCGGCTCGACTCGCTGGTCTACGCCGTGCTCGGTGGAACCCTGCTCATGGTCGGGATCATCACCCTTGCCCGGGCGCTGATCCTCGCCCGCACGATCCAGGAGCGGGAGGACTTCAAGCTCGAACGCCGTCACAAGGTCGCTGCCGTGGTTATCGGCGCGGCCACCGGCTTCGTGATCGGTGTGACCTCGGCCGGTTCCGGAACCGTCGTCGCCGTCCTTCTGATCGTGATCTACCGCCTCACTCCGAAACGGGTTGTCGGCACCGACGTGGTCCACGCCGCGATCGTCCTCTGGGCGGCCGGCATCGCCCACTTCGGCCACGGCAACGTCGACCTCGGCCTGGTCGGCAACATCCTCATCGGGTCGGTCCCCGGCGTCGTGATCGGCGCCGCATTGATGAACAAGGTCAATCAGGACTGGATCCGGATCGCGCTCGGCGTGGTTCTGGTGGCCTCCGGTATCGCCACCGTCCAGAAGGGCGACCCGCTCGTCTGGCCGATCGCGGCGGCGGTTGCCGGAGTCGGTTTCATCCTGATCCTGATGGCTCCACGGTTCTACGGCCGCTACCGGCCGGCTGCAGGGGCCGGGGAAGGCGGCGCGCCACCGGGTGGGGCTGGTGCCGCGGCCGCGGTCGTGCCGGCCGAGGCTGACGAGTCGCGGCCCCGCCCGGATGACCCGGACGGTCCGGGAGGCCGGGACCTCTCCTGATAGGCCGCCGGCCGGTCACCGGCCGGGTCCGGCGCATCGGAAACCGGGGGCTGGTTTACTAGGCGCGTGCGCGTATCCGCCAAAACTGACTACGCCGTCCGGGCGACCGTCGAGCTTGCCTCCTCGCCGGAGGGGCCGGTCAAGGGTGAGCATTTGGCCGACGCTCAGGACATCCCGCTCCAGTTCCTCGAGCACATCCTGCTCGACCTCAAGCACGCCGGCATCGTGCGGGCGAGGCGCGGAGCCAAAGGCGGCTACTGGCTGGCCAAACCTGCCGAAGAGGTAACCCTGGCCGAGGTGATCCGCTCGGTCGAAGGGCCGATCGCCAACGTCCAGTCGGCTCCGCCCGAGTCGATCTCCTATCGCGGCAGCGCCTCCCACCTCCAGCCGGTCTGGATCGCGATGCGGGCCAGCCTGCGGGAGGTTCTTGAGAATGTGACCCTCGCCGACCTCGCCACCGGGCAGCTGCCGGAGCAGGTCACCAAGCTTTCGGACTCCAAGGACGCCTGGCAGTCACGCTGAGCCCGGTCAGGTTGCGAAAACACCACCCGTCTACGGTACGCTGACCGGGCGGGAAATTCACGATTTGGAAGCAACTATCGCTCGGCATACTGGGAGGATTGGCCAATGGAAGGTGAAGAGGAAAACAGAGACGGACTGACGCGTCGTGACGCGCTTCGTGTGGGTGCCGGGGCAGCGGGCAGTGTGGCGTTCTTCGGCGGGTTGCTCGGGCCGGCGTTGAATGCGATGGCGGCCCCGGCCGTGCCCGGCGCAGGCCCGTACGGCCCGTTAAACCCGCCAGATGCCAACGGCGTGATGCTGCCCAACGGCTTCACCTCGAAGGTGATCGCCCGGACCGACCAGGTGATCGGCAAGAGCAAATACAAGTTCCACGCCTTGCCGGACGGCATGGGCACCTTCCGAACCGACGACGGCGGCTTCATCCTCGTCTCCAACTGCGAGCTGCCCTTCGCGCCGCCCTCATGGGTGATCGGGGCCGGTGCGATCCGCTTTGACCGCAACTTCAGGGTCACCGACGCCTACCCGATCCTCAAGGACACCAGCTTCAATTGCGCCGGCGGTGTCACGCCGTGGGGAACCTGGCTCTCCTGCGAGGAGAAGGATTCCGGCCGCGTCTTTGAATGCGACCCGTGGGGAAAGAAGCCCAGCCGCCCCCTCCCGGCCATGGGGGTCTTCAAGCACGAAGCGGCGGTGATCGACCCGGTCGGCAAGCACGCCTTCCTGACCGAGGACCTCGGCGACGGCTGCTTCTACCGCTTCCGTCCCAGCAGTTATCCCGAACTCTCCAGCGGAAAGCTGGATGCCGCATTGGTGGATGTGGACGGCAAGGTGACCTGGACGGAAGTTCCCGACCCCCAGCGCACCGGCCCGGTCCCCACCCGCCAGCAGATCCCTGGAGCGGCGACGTTCAAGCGGGGTGAAGGCGCCTGGTACGACGAAGGCAAGGTCTACTTCACGACCACCCAGGACGACCGGGTTTACGCCTACGACTGCGCCGCCGAAGAGATCGAGGTGATCTATGACGGTGGCGCCCTCGGCGATCTCTCCCCGCTTCACGACGTCGACAACGTCACGGTTTCGCCGACGTCGGGGGACCTTTTCGTCTGCGAAGACGCCGACGACCTCCAGGTGTGCCTGATCAGCCCCGAAGGCGAAGTCGCAGCATTTCTGCAGCTCCCCGGGCCCGACCACGTCAATTCGGAGCTGACCGGGCCGGTGTTCGACCCGACCGGGAACCGCTTGTACTGCTCCTCCCAGCGTGCGGTGGGCGGCGGCACGATCTTCGAGATCCAGGGCCCCTTCCGCCGCACCCGTCCGGAGCCGGATCCGATCCCCGACAAGGCCGGGCCCGTCGCGAGGATCAGGGTCCTCGGCAGGCCGAGCCTGCGCGGTCTGGTCAGTTCCGGCCAGTCCTTCGGGATCACGGTGAGCGACGAAAGCCCTCCGGTAAAGCTCGACATCCAGCTGGTCACGAGGCTCAGGCGTGCTGCGGGCAAGGGCTCCCGGGATGTCACGATCGCGCGGGCCCGGCTCAGTATCGATGGCGCCGGCGAGCGCCGGGTCAGGATCCGCCCGGCGGCCGCCTACCGCCAGCGGTTGAGGAAGCGCGACGTCGCCCAGGCCAAGCTGGTGGTCGTTGCCACCGACGACAAGGGAAACCGCAGGAAGACGGTCAAGCCGGTCCGCTTTGCCTGACCCGGTTGGCCGGCCTCAGTACCGGTGGCGGGTGGTGGGGGAGCGGGGACGCTCCAGCGACGGCCGGCCGGCGGCGACGATGTCAACGAAGCGCTCGAGGTGTTCCGTCTGCCAGCACTCGAAGGCGCCGTCGCAGTAGGGGATGTAGGCCTTCATGACCGAGTCGCCGTAGTTCCAGTAGAGCTCCGGTTCAGGATTGAGCCAGAAAGTCCGGTTTGCACTTTCGGTGACCTTGGCGAAAGCCTCGGCGGCGGGCGGGCGACCGTTAGTGCGCGCGTCGCCGAGCACGATCACGGTCGAGCGCGGGCCGAGGTCGCTGGAGACGTCATCGAGGAACTCCCGCCACACGCGCCCGTAGTCGGTGTACCCGGAGATGTCGGCGACCCCGCCCTCGGAAGTGATGCGCTCCGAGATCGCGGCGAAGTCACGCTCGTCCTCGAAAACCCCGGTCACCTCCGAGATCCGCTCGATGAAGACGAAGCTGCGCAGCTTGCGGAAAGAGTCGTGAAGGGCGTGGAGCACCGAGAGGAAAAAGGTCGAGGCCGAGCTGACCGAGGTCGAAACGTCACAGAGCACGTAGATCTCCGGCTTTCGGGGCCGGCGCGGCTTGTAACTGAGGTTTAGCGGCACCCCGCCGGTTTCCAGAGACGAGCGCATCGTCTTGCGCACGTCGACCTGGCGACCGCGCTTTGCCCCGCGCGGGTCGTGGCCGAGCGTGGCCAGGCGGCGCTTCATCTGGGCGACCGCCTTGTGGACCTCGGCCAGGTCCTGGGCGCCTCGCATCGGCAGGGCCCGATTCAGCTCGGACAGCGGCCGGGCTGGAGGCAGGGTTCCCTGGCGGGCGATCTGGCGGCGCTGGAGCTCGCGCCGAAGCTGGCGCTCGAACCGGGCCAGCCGGTCGCGGTCGATTGGATGCCTGCCGTCGCCCTCACCGTCTCGGCCGCCGTTGGGGCTGAGGCCGAGACCGCGGCGGATCCGCTGGAGGTCCACCCCGACCACGCCGGAGCTCTCTCCCTGGCGGCCGAATGCCTCGATCGCCAACCGGGCCAGCTCGTTCATCGCCGATTCGTCACCGGCTTCGATCGCCTCGCGGACCGCCTGGGCCAGCTGATCGGGGTCGAGCGAGTCGAGCGCCTCCTTCGAGATCTGCGGGCCCCGGGTCGGATCCGCTTCGCCTTCGTCGCCTTCGGAATGATCCAGGGCGGCCTGTTCGGCCGCGCGGAAGAAGAACCGGTCGAACACGAGGTCGAAGATTTCGCGGTCACGGGGTGACTTGGCCACCGTGGTCGCCAGTGCTTCCTTGAAGTCCACCGGGTTCGTCCACGGAACGATCTCCAGGGCGCGCAACGCGTCCTGGATCTCCGACGTGCCGACTGCCGAGCCCTGTCGGCGAAGCTGCTCGCAGAAGGCGAGGATCTGTTCGCCCATTCCGGAGGGCGTTGCCATCTCAGCCTCCGTTTGAGGAGGGTTTGGCGCCGTTGCCCCGGGTGCCGCCGTTGCTGCCTCGCTCGCGTCCGAGCCGCGGCGCAACCTTGTCGGCGACCAGGTCGAGGTCGGTGCGGTGCTTGATGATGATCGAGAGCGAATCGCGGAACACTTTCTCGTCAATGTCGTCGGCGCCCATCAGGACCAGGGTCCGGGCCCAGTCGATCGATTCGGCGATCGAAGGCGCTTTCTTCAGGTCCAGCTCGCGGACCATGTCGATCACCTCGACCAGTCTGGTCGCGAGCACCTCGTCGATCTCGGGGGCGTGCAGGCGCACGATCTCGATCTCGCGCTCGGCCGACGGGTAGTCGAGCCACAGGTACAGGCAGCGGCGCTTCAGGGCCTCGGTCAGCTCGCGCGAGTTGTTCGAAGTCAGCAGCACTATCGGGTGGGTGGTCGCCTCGATCCGGCCCATCTCGGGGATCGTGATCTGGAAGTCCGAGAGCAGCTCGAGCAGCATCGCTTCGAACTCCTGGTCGGTCTTGTCGATCTCGTCGATCAGCAGGACTACCGGCTCGGGGTTGGCGATCGCCCGCATCAGCGGCCTTTCCAGCAGGAACTCCTCGGTGAAGATGCCGCCGAGGTTGGTCGCTGCTCCGTCGGCGTCGGCGCCCGGCCCGGCGGGCTCGGCCACCGCTTCAGGCGTGCCTCCAGTCGAGGCCGAAGCCTGGATCTGAAGCAGCTGCTTGCGGTAGTTCCACTCGTAGAGAGCCTTCGCTTCGTCCAGGCCTTCGTAGCACTGGAGCCGCACCAGCTCGCGTCCGGTTGCCCTCGAAAGTGCCTTGGCCAGCTCGGTCTTGCCGACTCCGGCCGGGCCTTCGACGAGCACCGGTTTGCCCAGCCGCTGGGCGAGGAAGGCGATCAGCGCGGTGGACTCGTCGGCCAGGTAGGCGGCTTTGCGCAGTGCTTCTCCGACATCGGCCGGCGAGGCGGGAGGGGCTGTCACGGAATCGGCCATCCAGTGAAGGATACGGGCGTGCAGCGGCCCGCGTTAACTCCTGCCACCGGGCTCTCGACATAGGCTGCTGCCACGGGACGGCTGGACGAGGTGGACCTCTCGCCCGATTGCGGCAAGAAAGAGGGGCTGAAGAAGCTGGGCCGGCAACAGGACAGGCTGGCCGCTCTGAGTCTCACCCTCGGCGGTCAGATCGGCTCGGGCGAGGTCGGGCCGCCGGTCTGTGTGCTCATGGAGGGCTGGGACGCCTCCGGCAAGGGAGGGGCGATCAAGCGGGTCGAGAAGCTGATCAGGAAGAAGGTCTGGAAGCGGGCCTGCCAGGAGATCCGGAACTTCGAGTCAGGCCTCTCGGACGAAGGCATGGTGGTCGTCAAGATGTGGCTGCACATCTCCCCCGAGGAGCAGCGGCGCGGCTACTCGATCGAGATGTCCCGTACCGCCGGACCGCCGTTGTCGCCGGAAGGACCGTCGTGCCGGCCCGGGCGGGCGTCCGTGTCCCGCTCGTGCCCGGTGCCTTCGCCCGCTCCGCTTCCGGACCGGCCGCCTTCCCCGTGTCCTCCGTCGGCGCCTTGCCCCGTCCGCTCGGCGTAGATTGCCAGGAAGGACTTCAGCACCCCGATCGCTTCGTTCTGGATCGCCTGGACCTGACCGATCGCGTCGGGTGAGGTGGTCGCCCTCACGATGTCGGCCGAACGGCAGATAGGACACCACTCCAGGCAGTGCTGACCCTCCTCGGGAGGCGCTTCCGGCTCCGGGGCCGGGGGTTCCTCATCGGCGTGGGTCCGCCCGGCTTTGGTCTGGGAGAACTGCCCCCAGAAGCGGTCGGCCCCCGGTGGGAGGGTGTCAGTTGGTCGGTCGCCGGAGCGGTTCGGATCGGACATCGTCGTAGGTGATCTCCAGGATTCCATCCTCGAATGCGGCCCGGCTGGGATTGCTGTCGGCCAGGCCCGAAGGCAGCATGATAGTGCGCCTCACCTCACCGATCCTTATCACCAGTTCTTCGCCGGCCTGCTGGAGGGAGATCTCGTTCTTCTCGACGAAAGGCGCGGCGATCCGGATCACCGTGCCGGAGTCGTCGGAGCTGAGCTCCCTGGCCATCCCCTCATGGAGGATTGCGGCCGGGTCCCTGCCGCTGAACAGCTCTTCGGCCAGAAGGCCGTGCATCTCCTCGCCGAGAACCTCCCGGTCGAAGAACCGGGCGGTCAGGATCGGCACCGGGGCGAAGCCCGCCTCGACTTCCTCCAGCTGGGCGGCCTGCCGGTCGCGCCACGGGCCAAAATACGTGCCTTCGACTTCGTCAGGGAACACCCGGTTGACCACTACCGCGTCGGTCGGGTAGCCGTAGAGGCAGAGGTGGGTGTAAGTGCGTCGGGCTTCGTCGATCACCATGCGGTCGGGGTTCATCACCAGCCGGATCGAGCTGTTCTCAGGGTCGCGCAGGATGGTGTCCATCACGAGCAGGTTCTCTATCAGCCGGTCAACCTCTTCCATCATTTCCGGGTCGGGCAGCGGCAGATCCAGGGCGCGGGCCAGGGGGGCCGCCGCCCCCAGCAGGCCGCTGTTCCACGGAAATGCCTTCTTGACCCACCACCGGGCCACCTCGGGAAAACCGAGCAGCCTCAGGGTCTCACCGCTCGGTGCGCAGTCGACGACCAGCACTTCGCAGTCATCGTCATCCCAGTGCTGCTTGATCCTGAGCAGCGAGAACAGCTCGTCCATGCCCGGGGGAACGGTCAGCTCTTCGGCCCGCACCCGGTCAACGCCCTGGTTCATCAACATCGACGACAGCCAGGTCGAAACGTGATCCCAGTTCCGCCGCATCTCGGTCGAGGCGAGCACTTCCTGCCCGAACAGATTCGGTGCGACCTCGGTCGGATCGGAGCCGAGTTCCACCCCGAGCGAGTCGGAGAGGCTGTGGGCCGGGTCGGTGGACATGACCACCGTCTTCCTGCCCCCGGCCGCGCACATGCGTGCAGTCGCCGCCGCGACGCTCGTCTTGCCGACGCCTCCTTTGCCCGTGTAGAGGATTGTGCGAGGTGGCATGGGGCGGTCGAGCGTATACGCTCACCGGCCTTGAAACCGATCAGGTCCAGCCTGCTGTTGCTGTTCGCGGTGTTGCTGCTGCTGCCGCTGTCCGGCTGCGGTGGTGGCAGCAATGCCGACCCGCAGCAGCTGCTCGACACCGCGCTCAGCAGCGAGTCGCTACTCGCACCACCCGTCGGTCCGGCTGAAGTGGAGGTCGCCTCTCTCGGCTTCAGGGACGCCGTGCTCGACCGCCAGATCCTCAGGATCGACCGCGAAACCAACGTGGCCGTACTTGAAGCCCTGGCCGGCTCGAACGAAGGCGACGAGGACCTCGGCCTGGCCACGGTGATCGGGAACCTCTCGGCCGAAGATCCGACCGAGCTGGACGGGGTCGAGGTCGAGCGGGTCTCCGGGTCGATCGACGTCGAGGGCCTGATAGACGAGATCCGACCGCTCGCCGAGAGCCAGGGTGAGGGCGGGGGCTCGGAGGAGATACCGGGGGTGGGGCAGCTCAACCAGCTTGAGAAGTCGCTGGTCGCCGCCGACTTCGAGCTGTTCGCCGACGCAGGCGACGGCTCTCTGGAGCGCTTCGACCTCATCCTCGCCCTCGACGACCCCGGCAACTCCCTGCCCCCTTCGAGGATCAGGTTCAGCTTGACCACTGCCGAACCCGAGAGGGTGGCTTCGTGATCAACTTGATCCTGCTGCTCGCCAGCTTCGCGATCATCCTCTCCGGAGCCCTGCTCTTCACCAACGCGATCGAGTGGCTCGGCCACAAGCTCGACATGGGCGAAGGCGCGGTCGGAAGCCTGCTGGCGGCGGTCGGTACCGCGATGCCAGAGACCCTGATCCCGATCGTCGCGATCATCGGCGGTGCCGCCGGCTCGGAAGAGGTCGCGGTCGGCGCGATCGTCGGCGCCCCGTTTCTGCTCGGCACCGTCGCGATGGCGCTGGTCGGCTTCGCGGCGATCGGCTACCGGCGGCGCCGTGTGCAGGGCACCCACCTGAAAGTCCACGTCGAGACGATCGACCGGGACCTGCTCTTTTTCATGGTCTTCTTCGCGATCGCGCTGGTGCTCGGCCTGCTCAAGACCCCGTTCTGGGTGGATGTCTTCGCCGGCGCCGTTTTTCTTCTCGCCTACGGCTGGTACGTCCGGCAAACCCTCAGAAACGGTGGCAACGTTGCCGAAGACCACGAGATGGAACCCCTGGTCATGGACCGGCGGGCCGGCAGGCACGACACCGATCCGCCGAACGGGACGATCGCGCTCCAGCTGCTGATCGGCCTCGGGGCGATGGTCGGCGGGGCCCAGCTCTTCGTCGAGGAGCTGCTGCACTTCGCCGACGTTGTCGGGGCCCCGGCGATCGTGCTGTCGCTGATCCTCGCCCCGCTCGCAACCGAGCTCCCGGAGAAGGCGAACAGCTACTTCTGGGTGCGCGACGGCAAGGACGCGCTCGCCCTCGGCAACATCACCGGGGCGATGGTCTTCCAGTCGACCATCCCGGTCTTTTTCGGGCTGGTCTTCATCGACTGGTCGCTCGACCGCTACGCAACCGTCTCGATGCTGCTCGGCCTTGCCGGAGGCGCAACCGCCTACTGGGCGCTCAGGCGCCACAGCCAGTTCGGCAAGCTCGCCATCTCGATCTGGGTCCTGCTCTACGCGGTCTTCCTGGCCTACGTCATTTTTTCCTGATCGCCTGCCAGCTCGCATGGAAGCGCCTCATGAGCGAATCCGAGGCCATGGCCAGATGTAAGGAACTCGGCGCGAAGCACCCGGATCGGCGGACTCATTGTCCGAGAGGACGCTGAGTGGCCTCAGACCGGGCTGCCGGTGACCACGAGGTAGTCGCTGGTCAGCTTCATCGCGGCAGGATCTTCGTTGCCGGCTTCGAGGGTTGCGAGGATGTCGGTGCGGAGCCGGGCGTAGCGCTCGTCGCCGACCGCTTCCCGGGTGGCGAGCCAGACCGGGTGGTTGTCGGCCCATTCGTCGCTCATCTGTTGCGCTGAGTCGGCGTGGAAGGCGATCTGGCGGGTTTCGGTCTGGATCGAGAGGCCGTGGTTGGCGAACAGCAGCCTCAGGTTGTCCTCATCGCCCCAATCGAAGCGGGGCCGGTCCCGGGGTGGCAGCGAGACGCTCTCCCCGACCGCGGTCCGGATCAGGTTGCCGATATCGCTCATGTTTCCGGCGTCGATCCAGGTAGTGATCGCGAGCCGACCACTCGGGGCCAGGACGCGCGCGATCTCGGCGGCGATGTCGTCTTCATTGGCGCCGAAGATCACGCCGAAGACCGAAGTGACGACGTCGAAAGAGTTGTCTTCGAACGGCACGGTGTGGAAGTCACTCTCGACCCACTCGACCTCGGCCCCGCCTTCACCAGCTCTTGAGCGGGCTACGTCCAGCAGTCGCGCGGCCGGGTCCATGCCGGTCACATGCGCTCCGCGGGAGGCGGCTTCGATCGAGGCGTTGCCGGTTCCGCAGGCGAGGTCGAGCAGCGTCTTGCCGGCAACCGGCTCAACCGCGTCGATCGCCACCGCAGCGACAGGTTCCAGCTGGGCGGCGGTCAGTTCGTAAGAACCGATGTCCCAGTCGGACATCTCAGGTGGTGGTGTTGATTTCGACCAGCGCCTTGAGCACGACGTCGTCATGCTTCTTCGGCTGGACCTTGGGGAAGACCCGGGCGATCTTGCCGTCGGCGCCGATGATGAAGGTCGCGCGCTGGACGCCCATGAAGGTGTTCCCATACATCGACTTTTCGACCCAAGTGCCGTACTTCTCGGCGACCTTGTGGTCTTTGTCGGCCAGCAGGGTGAAACCGAAGCCGTGGGAGTCGTCGAACTTCCGGATCGCCTTGACTTCGTCCGGGGAGACCCCGATCACGGTGGCGCCGGCGTTGCGGTACTCGTCCATCCGGTCACGGATGCCGCAGGCCTGGGTGGTGCAGCCCGAGGTATTGGCCTTCGGGTAGAAGAAGAGCACGACTGTCTTTCCCGAGCAATCGGAAAGGGCGACCGCTTTGCCGTTCTGGTCCTTCAGTTTGAAGTCCGGAGCCTGTTTGCCTGCTTCGAGCACGCCGGGAATCATATGCGGAAACGCACTTTCAGATCATTGCGGTCGCTTCAAGCAGGCGGGCGAGCGCTACGCCGCAACTGCCATCCGGATCCTTTTCCGGGTTGAAGCAGGTCGCGTTCAGCCCGATCAGTCTTCGCGGCCTGGCTCCTGGCCGGTTTCGCCTTCGTCCAGCTCTTGGTCACCCTGCTCGAGCGCGGTGGCCGAAACGGAGCCGCCGCTTCCGGGGTGGTAGTGGGTCTGGAAGCGCTCAAGCAGCTCGTCGCGCTGCTGCTCGTCGACCGCTGTCTCCTCGGCGATCCGCACCCATTCGGCGCCCTCGAAGGACTCCATGTTGAAGATCTCCTGGTCGATCGAGGCAGAGTCGTCGACGATCACGATCACTTCGGTCTGCGGGTTGAAGTAGGTGCCCGGCTGGATTGCGAGGTCCTCGAGCTCGAAGATGGAGCGGTCTTGGTCCATGGCCGCATCCTACCCCGAAGCCGGGCGGCTTCAACCCCATTCCGCGAGCCGGCGCTCCACCTCGGACTCGACATCGAGTGGTTCTTCGCCGCGTCGGGCCCGGCGCTCGTTGTTGGCGACCACCAGCTGCCTGACCTCCGCACGCAAGCCCGACTCGTCCGCCCGCAGGCCCGACTCCTCCTCCCGCAGGCCCGGTTCGGGCCCATCGGCCCCGTGTTCACCGGCGGGCCGGGCCGGTGGCGGAGGCGGAGAGGGTTTTTCACCGGCCATCAGGCGTTCTATCTCCCGCTCGACGTCTATCCGGCCCTCACCCCGGGCCTGGCTCCTGAAGTCGGCGGCCTCGATCATCTGGCGGACCTCTTCGGCCCGCTCCCGTTCGACCATGGCTGGCGCGTCCGCCGTGGTCATTCCGCTGCCGAGGTCGTCGTCGCGGTCGATCGAGAACCGTCCCTTGCCCAGCTCCTCGAGCGCCTTGCCCGAGCGGGCGAAAGCGACGCCGGCGATCGGCACGACGATCAGGATCGTCAGCAGGAGGACGAGGCTGAATTCGGAGGCTCCGATCGCGGAAGTCACAGCCCCAGATTAGTCCGCGACGCCTGACTATCGGGTAGCCTTGGTCGAAAGTTATTGACTGACGAGTCAATCGGGCCGAATTCCGGCCCTGGCTCGCAAGATACGGCCCGGCAGACGCGGCCCACACCGACCCAAGGAGTTTGATCGACAAGTGGTTGATTTCACGCTTACAGACGAACAGAAGGACCTTCGCGAGATGGCGCACGACTTCGCCGAGAAGGAGATGCGCCCGGTCGCCTGGCAGTACGACAAGGACGGCACCTGGCCGCAGGAAGTGATCGACAAGGCCTGGGAAGTCGGCCTGATGAACAACCACCTCAGCGCCGAGTACGGCGGTGCGGGGCTGGACTACATGTCCGGCTGCCTGATCGAAGAGGAACTGGCCTGGGGCTGCTCCGGGATCGGCACCAGCATCGGCGCCACCGGCCTCGCCGCCGCGCCGGTCGAGCTTGGTGGGTCCGAGGAGACCAAGAAGAAGTATCTGGGCATGCTCTCCGAGTCTCCGAAGCTCGCCTCTTTCTGCCTGACCGAACCTGACGCCGGGTCCGACGTCGCCGGCATGAAGACACGCGCCGTGAAGAAGGGTGACAAGTACGTCATCAACGGCTCGAAGTGCTTCATCACCAACGGCCAGTACGCCGACTGGTTCACCCTTTACGCCAAGACCGACCCCGACGCCGGCAGCCGCGGCATCACCGCTTTTGTGGTCGACCGTCAGGACGGCATCACGATTGACAAGAAGGAAGACAAGATGGGCCAGCGGGCTTCGAACACCGCGACCGTCACCTTCAACGACGTCGAAATCCCGGCCGAGAACATGATCGGCGAGGAGAACAAGGGCTTCAAGCTCGCGATGATGACCCTCGACCGCACCCGTCCCGGTGTGGCCGCCATGGCCGTCGGCATCGCCCGCGGAGCCTTTGAGGCCGCCGTCGAATACTCCAAGGAGCGCCAGCAGTTCGGAGTTCCGATCGCCATGCATCAGGCGGTCCAGTTCATGATCGCCGACATGTCGGTCAAGGTCGACGCCGCCCGGCTCCTGACCTGGCTTTCTGCCTGGCAGCTCGACAACGGCATCTCCAACACGCTGGCCTCTTCGCAGGCCAAGCGCTTCGCCGCCGACTCGGCGATGGAGGTCACCACCGACGCCGTCCAGGTGTTCGGCGGTTACGGCTACATCAAGGACTATCCGGTGGAGAAGTTCATGCGTGACGCCAAGATCATGCAGCTCTATGAAGGCACCAGCCAGATCCAGCGCATGGTCATCGCGCGCGAGGTCCTGATGCCGCGCGCCGTCTAGTACGCGCCCTCTGCGCGGTTCCAGCGCAAGCAAGGCAACAGACAAAGGGCGGCCCACGGGCCGCCCTTTGTCGTGTCCACCCTCGGGGGGAGAGTCGGTGGCGACTGCGACTTGATGTCGTATGACAGAAACCGGGAATTGCGTCGCACCCACTGCTACACTCGTGCACATGGGACGGGAAGTATCGATCCGCGAGTTGCGCAACTCCACCGCCTCGGTCGTGGCCGAGCTTGAGGCGGGAGAGAAGCTGACCCTCACCGTCAATCGGCGGCCCGTCGCTGACATTCTTCCCCACGTCACGGTGCGAAGCCCATGGGTCCCGGCTTCGGAGCTGCGGAGAATCCTCGAAGAGACACCTTCCGATGCCCGACTGCTCGATGACCTCGCCGGAGTCCGCGGCGATGTACTCGATGACGCGTGAGCCGCGCGATCGTTGACACTTCGGTCTTCGTCGCCCAGGAGTCCGGGCGCACGCTGGGGCAGCTTCCCGAGGAGCTGGCCGTCTCAGTGGTCACCGTCGCCGAGCTTGAACTCGGTGTCCTCCAGGCAAGCGACCCGGATGTCCGGGCAACGCGACTGGCGACCCTCTCCCGGGTCCGGGCGACCTACCCACTGATCCCAGCCGATCCAGAGACAGCCAGCTGCTTCGCCCGAATTGCCGCGAGCGAGCTGGCAAAGGGACGGCGTCTTCGCCGGCACGACACCTGGATCGCTGCCACCGCCATGCGTCACGGGGCGGCCGTACTCACCCGGGACGCCGACTTTTCCTCTTTCGAGAGCGTCGAAGTCCTCCGGGTCTGAGCGGGGGGAGGAGACTCCGGCGCCCGCTTCGGCGCGAATCGGGGCTGACCCTGAGATGCTCAGGGATGTCCCTTGGGCCGCGTTGACGGGGCTCTCTGCCTGCTAGCGTCACGGCACGTCATGGAATCCACTCTTCAGGAAAACCCCCAGTCAGGCGCCTCAAGCGCGAACATCGTTACCGCCTCCGGACTCACCAAGGTCTACGGTGAGGGCGAGGCGGAAGTCCGCGCTCTCGACGGCGTCGACGTCAGCTTCCACAAAGGCGCGTACACGTCGATCATGGGTCCTTCGGGTTCCGGCAAGTCGACGCTGATGCACATCCTCGCCGGCCTTGACACTCCGACCACCGGCTCGGTCGAAGTCGAAGGCACTGACATCACCGGGCTCGATGACGGTGACCTGACCAAACTCAGGCGTGACAAGCTCGGGTTCGTCTTCCAGTTCTTCAACCTGCTTCCGGTGCTGAGTGCCGAGGAGAACATCGTGCTGCCGCTCTCGATCGCCGGTCGAAAGCCCGACCAGGACTGGGTCGACGAGCTGATCGGCCGGGTCGGCCTCGAGGACCGCCGTGGCCACCGTCCCTCCGAGCTTTCCGGTGGACAGCAGCAGCGGGTCGCGGTGGCGCGTGCCCTGGTGACCAAGCCGACCGTGCTGTTCGCCGACGAGCCGACCGGCAACCTCGACTCGAAAGCGTCACACGACGTGCTGGACCTGCTTCGCGGTTCGGTTGACGATTACGGGCAGACGGTGATCATGGTCACCCATGAGCCTGACGCAGCAGCCATCGGAGACCGGTTGATCGCACTCCGCGACGGCAAGCTCGTCCACGACGCCCCTCCGGTCTCGGCCGACGCGGTCATAGAGCTGCTCAAGAAGCTCGCCTAGGTCCAAACCCCGTGCTGAGCCTGACATTCAAGAATCTCTGGGCGCGCAAGTGGCGCTCGCTGATGACCGCTGTTGCGGTGGTATTCGGCATCGCGCTGGTGGCCGGTACCTATGTGCTCACCGACACCACCAACGGCGCCTTCAGCGACATCTTCGTCGGTGCCAACGAGAACACCGATGTGGCGATCACCGCCAAGCAGAAGGTCGCTCAGGAGGACGGCAGCAACCCCGCCTTCAGCGCCTCCATCCTCAGCAAGGTCCAGGCGGTTGAAGGAGCGCGGCTGGCCGCGGGCGACATCTTCTCCCAGGGCGCGATCCTCGACGCCCAGGGCGACTCCACCGGCGGCGGTTTCTCTCCGCAGTTCATCGCGTCGAGTTCACCGAAAGACCTTGAGACTGTCGAGTACGTCGAGGGCAGCAAGCCCGAAGGCCCCGGCGAGGCTGCGCTCGACGAAGCCGCAGCCGAGCGTTCGGACCTCGGGCTCGGTGACACGATCCTCCTGGTGGGTACCGGCGAGGCGCGACCCTTCACTCTGGTCGCACTGACCCGACTCGGCGGTGCCTCGTTCGGCGGGACCTCGATCGCCCAGGTGACCCTGCCGGTCGCCCAGCAGCTGACCGGCAAGCAGGGCGAGTTCGACCAGATCACGGTCGGCGCCGACGACGGCGTGAGTCCGGAAGAGCTCCGCGACCGGATACAGAAGGTCGTTCCGGACGATCTCCTCGTCGAAACCGGGACCGAGAACGCCGATCGCCAGGCGAGCGAAATCAAGGACAACCTCAGCTTCCTCTCGATCGCGCTGCTCGCCTTCGCGGCGATCTCGCTTTTCGTCGGCTCGTTCGTGATCTTCAACGTTTTCTCGATCACCGTCGCCCAGCGGACCCGCGAGTTCGGGATGCTGCGAACCCTGGGAGCCGGCCGTCCCCAGATTCTCAGGACCGTTCTGATCGAAGGGCTGCTGATCGGGCTTTTCGCCTCGATCGTCGGCATCCTGGTGGGTATCGGGCTAGCCGAGGGTCTCAGCGCCCTGCTGAAGACAGTCGGCGCGGAGTTGCCGAGCAAGGCCCTGGTGATCGCCCCTCGCACGATCATCGTTTCGCTCGGCATCGGCGTCGGCGTGACCCTGGTCGCCTCGCTGCTGCCGGCGCTTCGTGCCACCCGGGTGCCGCCGATCGCGGCGCTCTCCGAGGCTCTGATCGCGAAGTCCAGGAGCCGGGTCTGGCTGCGCGGCCTGGTCGCCGGCCTGCTCGCGATAGCCGGCCTGGCGTTGATCGCCTCGGTGCTGATCAGCGGGACCGACGGTGGCACCGGCGCCGCCAGGATCGGTGGCGGCGCGGTCGCGGTGGTGATCGCGATCTCGATATTCAGCCCGCAGCTCGTTCGCCCGATGGCCTCGGTAATCGGCGCCCCGCTGGAGCGGCTCGGCCTCACCGGCAAGCTGGCGCGGGAGAATTCGCAAAGGAACCCGTCGCGCACCGCCGTTACTTCGGCGGCGCTGATGATCGGACTGGCGCTGGTCAGCTTCGTGACGATCTTCGCCTCGGGCCTGAACAGCTCGATCACCGATGTGATCGACTCCAACCTCAAGGGTCAGATCATCCTGCAGGGCCCCGGCGGCTTCAACCCGATCCCGCCTGAGGCAGCCCAGCTCGCCTCCGAGACCCCCGGTGTGGAGGCCGCCTCGGGGATCCGCTTCAGCAACGTCAAGGTGACGGGAGCCGGCGGCCGCTCGCTGTCTTCGGTCCAGCCGAAGACCGTCAACCAGGTAATCGAACTCGAGTGGCAGGAAGGCTCGGCCGAAGACCTCTCCCGGCTTGGCGGCCGGCAGGCGATCGTGTCAGCGGGTCTGGCCGGCGCGGCCGGACTCTCGGTCGGCGACAGCTTCGAAGTGCTCTCCAAGACCGGCCGGAAAGTCGAGCTGACCGCGACCGGGATCCTCGCTTCCGGAAACCTCGACCTGCTCGGCGACATCGTCGTCTCCCAGGATGAGATGGAGCGTGATTTCGGGGTGAAGGTGGACTTCTTCGCCCTGGTACGGACCGATCCCGGGCAGGAGGTGGACGTCGTCCAGCAGCGGATCGATGATGCCTTCCAGAAGCCGTTCCCGACCGTGGACGTGCTCAACCAGCAGGAGCTCAAGGACAACCAGAAGCAGCAGATAAACACGCTTCTGGCAATGATTTACGTCCTGCTGGCGCTCGCCGTGGTCGTCTCCCTCGTCGGAATCGTAGTCACCCTGATCCTCTCGATCTACGAGCGCACCCGCGAGCTCGGGATGCTGCGCTCGATCGGCATGTCGCGCCGCCAGGTGAGGCGGATGATTCGCTATGAAGCCGTGATCACCGCTGTACTCGGAGCGATCGCCGGGCTGATCCTGGGCGTGATCTTCGCCTTCCTGATCGGGATCCCGCTGGAAGGGGATGGTTTCGCGCTCAGTTACCCGATCCCGATCCTCGCCATGATCGTCGTGATCACCGCATTCGCCGGAGTTCTCGCCGCGATCTACCCCGCCCGCAAAGCCTCGAAGCTGGACGTCCTGGAGGCCGTCTCCTACGAGTAGCCGGGCAACGCCGCCTGCCGTGTGGCACGAACGTACGAGTGTTGGCATTCGACCAACGTCTGTGACATGATGGAGCGATCATGGCATCGGTCAAGATGGGAAAGCAAGGCAGGATCGTCATTCCCGCCGAGATCAGGAACCGCCTCGATTTCGGCGAGGGCGACGAGTTCAGCGCCAGAGTCGAAGACGGACGCCTGATCCTTGAAAGCGCTCCGGCGGCGCTTGCGACGATCAGGCAGAAGCTTTCGGAAGGGGCCGGGACGCGAAGCCTCACGGACGAACTCTTCGAACGCAGGCGCGACGAGACCGGCCTGGAGCAAGCAAAGCTTGAGCGACATACCCGCAATTCTTGATGCCTCCGCCCTGATCGCCTGGCTGGGTGGCGAACCCGGGGGAGAGGCGGTCGAACCGCTGCTTGCGGACTCACTCATCTCGGCTCTGAACTGGAGTGAAACCCTTGAGGCGCTTGCCGAGTTCGAGATCGGCCATGAGCAGGCGAGGGCGGCCCTGCCGATGATTGAAGTAGTCGCCTTCAGCGAACCTCAGGCAGCGCTAGCAGCGGCCCTGCGTCCGACAACGCGGAGCTTCGGGCTCTCGCTCGCAGACCGCGCCTGCCTTTCGCTGGCGATGCTCAGGGACCGTACGGTCTACACCGCCGACCGGGTCTGGGCCACCCTCGACATAGGCGTTGATGTTGTGCTGATCCGTTAGCTGTCGAAGCCCAGGCCGAGCCGGCTGAGGGTGCGCAACCAGAAGCCCCCGCGGCCGCCGTTGAGGTCGGCGGCGGCGATCCGGTTGCGGGTGAACTGGATAGTCGGCCAGCGGAGCGGCTCGGGAGGAAAAGGCATCGGGCGCTCGCGCACGTACTGCAGCTTCGTGATGTCGCTCTCCCGGCCTTCGAGCAGTTCCAGCCCGACTCCGGCGGCGAAGCGGCTGGCGCCGACTCCGAGTCCGGTGTGGCCGACCGCGTAGGAGACCTTGCCGCCGTGGGCGAGGCCGTAGAAGGCGAAGAAGCGCGAGCAGGTGTCGATCGCACCGCCCCAGCGATGGCTGAACCGGATTCCCTCGAGCTGAGGGAAAAGGGTGTGAAAGCGCTGGGCCAAGCCGGCGAAGCTCTGTTCGCGCTGGTAGTAGCGGTCCTCGACCTTTCCGCCGTAGTTGTAGATCGCGTCGTACCCGCCCCAGAGGATGCGTCCGTCCTCCGTCTGGCGGTAGTAGTGAAAACGGTTGGCCGAATCGGAGAGTCCCTGCCGGTTACGCCAGCCGATCGAGTCCTTCTGGCTCTCAGTCAGCGGCTCGCTGACCAGCACATAGTCGAAGACCGGGACAACCCTCGACCTGATCGCCCGGACCGGGCTCCTGAAGGCGGCTGTCGCCAGCAGCACCTTGCGGGTCGAGATCGAGCCGCCGGCGGTCATGACATCGATTCCGGACGGGGTTTCCTTCAGGCCGGTCATCTCGGTGTTCTCGAAAATCACCACGCCGAGGTCCGCGGCCGCTTTGGCCAGTCCGTCACACAGCTTGACCGGATCCACCGCCCACTCCCCGCTTTTCTGCCACAGGCCTCCGAGGAAGAGTGGCGAGTCGACCTCGGCCCGCATCGCGTCCTGGTCGAGCAGGACCGCATCGTGTCCGAACCGCTTCAGGTCCGCTTCTGCTTCAGCAAGTTCTTCCAGCTGCCCGCCGGTCATCGCCGTGCCGATCGCCCCGGGCTTCTCGAGGTCGCAGTCGATCCCGTACCTCTCGATCGCTTCGCCGATCGCCTCCAGGTTCTCGAGCCCAAGTCTCTCAAGTTCGGGCATCTCGTCGGGGAAGCGCGAAAGGCCGTTGCCGAGGCCGTGCACCAGAGAGGAAGACATGAAGCCACCGTTTCGCCCGCTTGCGCCGACCGCCAGGGTCTCCCGGTCGATCAGGGTCACGGCGCGGTCGGGCTGTGTTTCCTTCGCCTGTACTGCTGCCCAGAGACCGGTCAGGCCACCGCCGACGATCACGAGATCGGCCTCAGCACTGCCATCCAGCGGTACGAACGGGACGGGGCGTTCACGGTCCAGCCAGAACGGAATCTGCAGGGCGTCGGCGTATGAGGCCCGGTCGGTGTCGGTCGGGGGCGTGTCTGGCCAGACATGGTGCTTCTCGGCTCTCAGGGTGATGTTACGACTCTAGCCGACGACCCTTGTATGTTGGGCTGCACCGGAAACGGGGAGGTGTCAGATCGGCCCCCCAAATGGAGACATCTCGGGGGAAGCTTGAAGTTCGGGGCAAAAAGTGAACCAGAACTCACACATCTCAGCGACGATGATCTTGTCGCGTACATGGTCAAAGCACGGGACACCGGCCACGACGATGAACTCAGGACCGCAACCGGGCTCCTTGTCTGGAGTCGCCACCCGCAGCAACTCGGCCTCGTTCGACAGAAAGTTCGAAACGAGCAGGACGCAGAGGACATCACTCAAATCGTGATGGAGCAAGCCTTGAAAGCCAGGTTCGACGGCAAGCACGCAGGCCAGTTCTTCTCGATGCTCAACGTCATCCGCAAGCGTCGCGTCGCCGACTACTTTGAGCGGCAGCGGCGGGAGCCGGACTCCGCCGGGCCGCTACCCGACGGGTCCGATCCGCTCACCGGTATCAGCGATGGAGATGACTTCGCGGCGGGGGTCGATCTCGAAATGGTCTCCGAGGCAGTCCTCGGCGAATTCTCAGTGCGCGACCGCATGGTGATCCGGCACCGCGTCGACGGTCACCCGGCCAAGCGGGTGGCAGAGATGGTGGCCGCATCAGGCGTCGAGGGCTCAGACGGACTGACTTCGATCAACTGCGACACGATCTATTCGAGGTTCAGGAAGAGACTTCGAGCGGTCCTCGAATCCGAGAAGAGGAGCCAGGGGTGACCTCGGTTGACCGACTGCTCGAGCAGTATGCGACGGCCTACCGGTCGGGCGACACGGACCCGTGGCCCTATCTGGACCAGGTCGAAGGGGACGAGCGCGTAGAACTTGAGCAGATGATGGAGCTCTTCCTGCTGAAGGTCGAGCCACGAGAATGGGATCCCCTCGCCTTCAGTAAATCGTCGGCCGCCGGGTTCGTCGACCAGCTTGTTTCGAAACTGCTCGTTCCGGAGCAGGGATGGCGGGAACTGCTGCCTTCGATGCGGCTCGGTATGAAGATGAAGCGCGAGGCGGTCTTTGCCGAGTTGGCCCGGGCACTTGATGCCAAGGGCAAAGAAGAAGAAGTGAAGGTCGCCGACTACTACAACGACATGGAACAGGGAAACCTGGATCCGCGTGGGGTCTCCGACCGGGTCCTTGAGGCGCTGTCAGGCATCTACGGAACGACGGTCGATGTGCTGCGCAGGGTGGGCGAAGCGACCCCACCACCGAAAGCCGGAGGAGCCGTCTTCGCTCGCAGCGAGGACCGCGATCTGGAGCCGGCAGGTTCGATCGAGGCTCAACCGCGCCGGGCTTTCAGCAGGATCACGGGCAAGCCGGACCGGATCGACATGCTGTTCGTAGACTTCCATCGGTCCGAACCCGGACGCTAAGCTTCCGGCCTTATGGATGATGGCCGGATCGATGTCGACGCAGTGGAACGGACCGCTTACGAGCTGCTCGAGCGGGTCCCCGAGTTCATCTGGGACGGCGAGTCGCTGCCTGTCCCGGTCGATTCGATAGTCGACAACGTTCTCGGCTTGCGGGTGCGGCTGGCTGACGACCTGACTTCCGCACCTGGTTGTGAGGATCTGCTTTCGATGCACCTGTCGGGGCTGCTGCTCACCGACCTCGGTGAGATCTGGGTCAACGCGGGAGAGGCTGAGCAGTGGCCGGGCCGACGTCGCTTCACGATCGGCCACGAGGTCGGTCATTACCTGCTTCATCAGGACGAAGCACCACGGATCTTCTGCCGGTCGGGTTACATCGGCGGTGCTGAGGAGGAGAACTCCGAGCCTTTGCCCAAGCCACCGGGCGAGGCCGAGGCCGATGCCTTTGCCGCCGCGCTGCTGATGCCCGAGCACCTGATCCGGCCGTGCTTCGACAAGTACGGCTGGAACGTAGGGGTGATCCGGGAGACCTTCGGGTGCTCCCACAGGGCGACCACCCGCCGCCTCGAGGCGATCAGCGCCGGCGCATCCTGACGGCAGGCGGCGCCGCGCTCGCAAGCTCTCAGAGGGTCTCGGTAAGTCGCATCGGCAGGGACGAGTGGCGACGGCCGCTCTCGTCGCGCTTGACACCGCTCTCCAGGGCCGGCCGGTCCCCGACGATCACGCACATCTGCTTCGCCCGCGTGATCGCGGTGTAGATCAGCGGGCGGGTGAGCATGCCCGAACTTGAGCGGCTGCATACGAATACGACCACCGGGATCTCGCATCCCTGTGACTTGTGGACGGAGATAGCGTAGGCCAGCTTCAGGTAACCGGCTTCGTCGTACGGCACGATCACGGTTTCGCCGTCGTCGGTCTCGAGCACCGCTGTTTCGTCGTCGGGGTCGTCGTCAGTAAGAAAGCAGATCGTCCCGTTCATCAGCCCGAGTTCGTGCGAGTTACGGGTCTGGATCAATCGGTCGCCGATCCGGAACCGCTCCGATATCGCCGGCCGGCCTTTCGGGTTCAGCCGTTCCTGGAGGCGCAGGTTTAGCTCGTCGATGCCCGCCTCGCCACGGTAGACCGGCGCAAGCACTTGCGCGTCCCGGATCGGGTCCAGTCCGAGACCGGCCTCGACCCGTTCGCCGACCATCTCGATCACCGCATCGCGGCAGCGGGCCGGCGTCTGGCGCTCGACGAAGTAGAAGTCCCGTTCCTGACCCTCACCCGGCTCCAGATGGGGCGGCTGGCCCAGGTTCACCTCGTGGGCCGCCGTGGTGATCATCGATCGGGCGGCCTGCCGGAAGATGTGGGTCAGACGGGTGACCGGCACGATGCCGGACTCGATCAGGTCGGCGAACGGCTTGCCGGCCCCGATCGGCGGCAGTTGGTCGGCGTCGCCTACGAGCACCACGTGCGTATCGTGGCCGATCCCGCCGAGCAGCACGTCAGCCATGTGGAGGTTGATCATCGAGGCTTCGTCGATCACGAGAAGGTCCACCGGCAGAGGATGTCCGGGCTTGAAAGTCGGCTCCGAGCCCGGCCTCCACTCGAGCAGCCGGTGGATCGTGGTCGCTTCGTGGCCGGTGGCCTCGGTCAGGCGCCGCGCCGCCCTTCCGGTCGGGGCGCAGAGAGCGATCCTCAGATTCGCCGCCTTTGCCTCGCTCACTATCGACCTGGTGCAGACAGTCTTGCCGACACCGGGGCCGCCGGTGACGATCGAGAGCCGGCCGGCGAAGGCCCCATTTACCGCCTGCCACTGCTCGCCGGTCAGGGATTCGTCGTCGGGAAGATCGGGTTGGTGATCCAGCGCCGGCTCGGCCTCCGCCCGTTCCCGCAGGTCGGAGGCGGTGCGGACCTCCCGGTCGCGGGTGCTCTGGCGGTAGATGCGGCCCTCTTCTTCGATCAGCCCCGGTGCCCCGGCGATGACTTCATTGTCCGGACGGTTGCCGATCAGCCTGGCGACGTCGGCCATCAGCGAGTCGGCGGGCAGGTGGGAGTGGCCGCGGCGCTCTGCCTCGCCGAGCACGAAGTAGGCGGCCGCCTGGGCCCGACGGTCTGACTCGGGCGGTACGTCCGAGGCCATCGCGATCGTATCGGCGCGGACGAAGCCGACCCCTTCGATCTCGATCAGGCTGTAGGGGTCCTCGCGGATCGTCTTCATTGCCTGGTCGCCGAAGCGGTTGTGGATGCGGGCGGCCAGGTGGGCGAGGCCGTGGGGAGCCAGTTCGACATGGAGGTCGCGTACGGCGCGCGTGGCGTACCAGCTCTCGGCGGCGGCTTCGGCCTGCTTCCTGCCGAGCTTCGGCAGCGAGCCGAGCACGCCGGTCGGGTCGGCCGAGATCTTCTCCATGACCTCGGCCCCGTGGATGTCGCAGAGCGCTTCGGCCCGCACCGGTCCGATATGGCGGAGGGTGCTCAGGTAAGCAACCTGGCCGGCCCGGTCCTCCGGGTCGAGCGGTAGCGCGGTGTCGGCCCTGAGCTGGGGTCCGAACCGGTTGTGTTGCTGCCACTCGCCGGTCAGCCGGGCCCGCTCTCCAGGGGAGAGGTGGGCGACCGTGCCGGTGACTATGAACTCGTCTCCGGTGCCGTCCCGGACCTCAAGCACCGCGTAGCCGTCGTCTTCGGCCCGGAAGATCTCCCGCAGGACGTCCACTGCGCCGTCGAAGCGTCCTTCGTTGGTGAAAAGTGGCTCCGGGGTCGCCGTCATGGACTGAGGGTAGTGACCGTCCCGGAGCCAGAGCGTCACCGCAGCCTGGCCCCGTAGACTCGGTGTCGATGTCCGAGAAGGGTTCAAAGCCGCTCCAGGCCGCCGTGGCCGAGGCGACCAGAGCGGCCAAGCAGGCCAAGGCGCCAGGGGCCGGCAAGAAGAAGACCGGTGGCCGTGCCTCCGACGTTTTCGGCGGCGAGATGCGCCGCCGGGATCTTTTCCCGCTGCTCGTACTCCACCTGATCCGCGAGAAGCCCTGCTACGGCAACTACCTGATCGACGCGATCGAGAACATGACCCAGGGCGTAGTTTCGGTCAATCCGAACACGATGTACCCGCTACTACGGGACCTCGAGGGCCGCAAGATGATCGAGGGTGACTGGGAGCACCCGGACAAGCGCACCCGCCGCTTCTACTCGATCACCCCGGCCGGGGAAGTGGAGTACGGCCGGCTGGTCGAAGAGATCGAACCCTTTCTCGACTCGGTGATCGAGTCGGTGACGTTGATCAAGCGCGAGGTCTACGGGGACTGACCGCGGAGACTCCCGGCCGCTTGTCCTACCGTCCCTTCAGCGATTGCTCGAGCAGAATCCCCGCCGGAACGGCTTCGACCGGTTCGCTGATCAGGAAGCCCTGGGCGACCCGGCATCCGAGATTGCGGATGATCCTCAGCTGGGCAGGATCGCTCACTCCTTCGGCCACGACGGTCATCGAAAGCGCCTTGCCGATCCGGATGATCGCGTCGGTGATCGCCGAACCCGTCGCCTCATCGCTGTTGAGCTGCTCGATGAAGCTGCGGTCGATCTTGATCGCATCAAGCGGCAGCTGGCTCAGGTAGCTGAGCGAGGAGAAGCCGGTGCCGAAGTCATCCACGGCGAGGCTGATCCCGATACCGCTGAGTTCGTCCAGCACGCTGCGGGCAGTGCTCGCGGTTGAGATCAGGGTCGTCTCGGTTATCTCGATGGCGATCCGCTGTGCAGCAAGTTCGTGCTTTGCCAGCAGCGACTGAACTGCCTCCGGCAGGTTCACCTCGCTCATTCGCCGGGCAGATACGTTGACCGAGACCGAAAACGGGTGGTCTGCAGGGATCATCGAGTCCCACCGGGCGGTCTGAGCAATCGCCTCCTCGAGCACCCAGCCGTCCACCAGGCTGATCAATCCGCTCTCTTCGGCCACCGGTATGAATTCCGAAGGTCCGATCAGTCCGCGTTCCGGGTGCTGCCACCGGACGAGCGCTTCGAAGCCGATGATGCGGTAGTTGGAAACGTCTATGAAGGGCTGGTAGTGAAGTACGAGTCCGCCGCCATCTATCGCAGAGCGCAGTCCCCGCTCCGTGTCGAGACGGCTGAGGGCGTGGTTTCGGAGCGGCTCATCGAAGACCTGCGTCTGGGCTCGGCCGAGAGCCTTGGCCTTGTGCATCGCAGCATCGGCCTCCCTGAGCAGTGAGCCGGCCGTCCGGTCACGACCCGACTCAGGCCCGAAGGTCGCGATCCCGATGCTCGCCGTGATCACTATCTCGCTGCTTTCGAACCGTATTGGCACGGCAATCCTTTCAAGCAGGCCCTCGGCGATGTGCACGGCGCTCGCCTGATCTTCAATCGACTTGATCACCAGACAGAACTCGTCTCCCCCGAAGCGGGCCACGGTGTCTCCGGGCCGGACACCGTCCAGCAACCGGCGACTGACCTCCCTGAGGGTCTCGTCGCCGATATGGTGGCCGATCCCGTCGTTGATCAGCTTGAAGTGGTCGATGTCCAAAAACAGGGCGGCGGTCATCCGGCCGGTCGCCCGCGACTCGGCAATCGCGGCTTCGAGCCGCTCGATGAAGAGCTCCCGGTTCGGCAGTTCAGTCAGCCCGTCGTGCAGCAGTCTGTGGCGCAGCGAGTGTTCCATCCGGCTGCGCTCGATCGCCCCCCCGATCAGGCTGGTTGTCGCCTTCAGGAAATCTTCGTCTTCTTCGGAGAAACGGTTCGGCACCGAGGCGTTGACCGCGAGGAATCCGAACTGCCTGTGGATGCCCGAAATCGGCACGATCACAGTGCTCGCGACCCGAGGGTTGCGGTGATGCGCATACGGGGCCATGCGGGCGTCGCTGTCCCAGTCAGAGATACGCACTGTTTCGCCGCCTGCGATCTGTGTTCCCGGGAACCGGTCGGGTTCGAAGTCCAGGGTCATCGCCGGACCGGACCGGCCGGAGCGGTGACGCAGGTGGATCCTGCCGACGTCGTCATGCTCCCAGATCTCGGCTTCGATGATCCCGTCCATCTCCACCAGAGAGTCGATGGCCAGCTCGATCAACTTCTGCTCGTCATCGGTGCGGATCGCCGCCTCGCCAAGCCTCGCGGTCATCGCCTGCTGTTGATTCCTGGCGGTGACCGCCCACTCTGCCGCTTTCAGCGCCGTCACGTCCTGCATTACGCCGTGCCAGAGAGTTGCCCCACCGTTCTCACCCGGCACCAGACGTGCCTGGTCAACGACCCAGATGTAACGCCCCGACTTGTCCTTCAACCGGTACTGCGCGCGAGGCATATCCATGCCGATCCAGCTTTCATCTTCGAAAGACAACGCGTGGTCGCGGTCCTCCGGATGGATCGAATCGAGCCAGAGGCCCGGGGTACCGACCCACTCCTCGGGCTCGTAGCCGAGCAACTCGGTGATCTGCGGGCTGACGTAATGCCACCTTGCATTCCCGCCGACCTCGGCCAGGTAGACCACCGCCGGAACCGCTTCAACCAGTCCCTTCAGCATCTGCCGGCTGGGTTCCCCGTCTGCAACTGGTTGAGCCGGACCCGGGTCCTCCTGTGGCTCGGACCCACGGCCCGGATACTCGGTCACGGGTGACGCTGCTGTCTTTTTCGACTTGCCGGAGATGAACCCGAAGCTACCCGATCCGGGTGCCGTTTCCCGGACTCTTCGGATCCAGGGAACGGTTTCGCCCGGCGTCGACTGTCAGAACGCCCCCGGCTCCGCGACCCACTGGGGGTGAAGACCTCTTGCTACGAAGACCACGGCTCGCCGGTCAGGCGCGCCCGCGAAGCGGCGCGGAGGCGGCTTCCGTGCCCACGATGCGGCTCCGGAGGCGAGCCTGCTTTGCGCAGGCCCCGCTACCTTTCCGAAGAGTGGTACCGAAACCCCGACACCTGTTTCGGCTGCCGGCAATGCGGGCAGCGTCTGGCGGCGATCGAAGGACCGGCCGCATCCCGGCCTTCGGAGGTCGCGATCGACGGGGTCCCGGATCCGGAAGGGACGCTTCGCGCCGTTATGACCCGCGACCCGCTGGCCCCTGTCCGTTCAGACCCGTCTGAGGGCGCCTCGCTCTCGCTGCGATCGATTCTGGGGCCGCCGCTTGCTGGTATCGACCTCAAGTCGCAGGTCTTGATCCGACGCCCGGGCGGACCAGAATGGGTGGTGCCGTTCGCATTCACCAGGCATGGCCTTCCGTGGGTGGTCTGGCGGGCGGTCGAAGTTGTAGACGCCGGGGGAGTGGCGGCTGGGATTGCTGGCAGCGGGCCTGACACCGGGCCTGACACCGGGCCTGATGGGGTGCTCGACGGCGTGTTTGAGATCGCTTCGGTCGAAGCGGCTTTTGTCGTGGCTATCGACCTGACGGCGAACTGGCGGGTGATCAAACTCGATCCCCGTCCGCCCGGGTAGTGGCCTTCGGGCACGGCAGCGTGCTCTGCAGCCTGGCTCAGGCGGCGGGGCGACGCAAATTACGATCAGCCTCGGCGGCCATGCCGGCGATGTTCAACCAGACCGGGTTGATCGCCTCGAAGCCTTTGCGGGTCACCGGGGTCACCGGCTCGAGGCTCGCTTCGACGCATGCGTTGAGTCTGCGTTGGAGGTCGAGATCGTTGTCGGCCGCGTCGCGGTTGCGCAGAAAGGACTCGTGCCAGCGGTTCAGGGCCTCGCTGGCTTCGTCAAAGACCCGGTCCGGTCCGCTCGAGGTGCGGCCGAAGTGGGGTAGGTGGACGCTTGCGGCCTTGACTTCCGCGAGGCGCCGGATGGAAGCGAGCGTATCGGCCAGGGAGAAGTCGGAGGGCGGGGTGGAGGGCCGGATGACGCCGCTGGAAGGAAGCTGGACACCGAGCGCGTCGCCGCAGAAAAGCGCCCCGGTCTGATCGTCGAGGAAGGCCATGTGGGCGCGGGTATGGCCCGGAGCGGCGATCACCTCGAGCGAGCGGTCCCCCAGGTCGATCCGGGCTCCGTCCTTGAGTGCCACGATTCGGCTCTGGTCAACCGGCTTCGGCAAGCCGAAGAGCTTCTCTGTTTGTTCACCCCAGACCGACTTGACACCGGCGATCAGCCGTTCGGGATCGACCAGATGCCCGGCGACACGGCCATGGATGTAGACCGTGGCGTCGGGAAACTGCTCAGCCAGCAGGCCGGTGCCCGCGGCGTGGTCGAAGTGAATGTGGGTGAGCACGATCGAGTCGAGTTCGGTCACGCCCATCGCCTCGAGTTCCGCGATCACGTGGGCGGCGGTGTTCGCCGGCCCTGGGTCGATCAGGCACGGCTTCGGCCCGGGCAAGAGGTGGGCGGCCATCATCCCCGGCTCGCCGAACATAATCGAGTCGATCGTGAGCGGATCCGGCCCCGTGGGTGGTGCGGTACCAGGCGCGGTTGGGGAGGCCTCCCGGCTCCGGCTTTTCTTGCCGGGATGGCTCGCCGAGTGCGCGACGGACCTCAGGTCGCCGAAAACTCTTTCGCGGAGGTGGAATGGAGTGTTCACCGTATCTATTGAACAGTCCAGCGCGGCGGACGTTGCGGTCGGACCTGCCTTTTGAGAGGAAACCTTCCGGGGCCGCCTTCGAAAGGTGGACCCGCCAGCCCGCTATCCCCGTCCCTTTAACGCGAAACGCCCGCCGAATGGCGGGCGCGCTCACGTTGCTTCAGCTTGGCTGAGGCTCAGATGGGCTCCACGGAAGCGGCAGCCGGACCCTTCGGTCCGTCTTCTGCTTCGTAGTTCACCTTTGCGCCTTCGGCCAGGGTGCGAAACCCGTCGGCCTGGATGGCGCTGTGATGGACGAAGACGTCCTTCGAGCCATCGTCGGGCGTAATGAAACCGAAGCCCTTTTCATCGCTGAACCATTTAACTGTGCCAGTGGGCATTGAATCCTCCACATGATGGTGCTGCAAACGCGGAGGATGCTGGTAAAGCAACGACTGCGAGCGCTACACACGTCTTTGCCGGATCTAAACAACCCGGCCCTATGGCGCGGACCGTAGCAGGGATCGGGCCTTCTGTGGTGAAGGCCCTGCTTTCCCTGGTTACCGCCGCCCGCCGCGCTGCTGTCCGTTGCCCTTGCCTTTGCCCTGTTTCGGGTGCTGGCCGGGACCGCGGCTCTCGCCCTTGCGGGCACTCCTGCCGCTGCCGGATCCGTTCTCGCCGGACCCGCTGCCACCGGAGTTACGCGGTCCGCCGTTGCGGCTGCCGCTCCTGCTCTGGCCGTTGCGGCTACCGCCCTGGCCACCGCGGCTGCCGCCGTAGCCCTTGCCGCCCCGCTCGCCGCCGCGACCGTTGCCGGAGCGCTTCGGGGTCTGCGTCTCGGTGTGCATCGAAACCGGGCCGCCGCTCTGCTCGTACTCGTGGCTGAGCCCGAGTGACTTGGCGATCTTGCCCATGTCGCGAGCCTGCTCGGCCAGTACGAAGCTGACTCCGGTGCCGCTGGCGCCGGCCCGGCCGGTGCGGCCGACCCGGTGAACGAAGGTGTCCTGGTCTTCGGGCAGGTCGTAATTGATCACGTGGGTCACGTCGGCGACATCGATGCCGCGGGCGGCGACATCGGTCGCGACGAGCGTGTCGACCTTGCCCTTCTCGAAGTCCGAGAGCGCACGCTGGCGCTGATTCTGGGACTTGTTGCCGTGCATGGCGACCGCTCGTATCTGCGGGCTCTTGCCGAGCCTCTTGACCAGCCGGTCAGCGCCGTGTTTGGTCCGGACGAAGACGAGCGTGCGGCCGCGCTCGCTGTTCTCGAGTTCGTTCAGCAGCGTTTCGACCTTGGCCTGGTGAGACACATGGATAAACCTGTGCTCGACCTTGCCCTGCTTTTCCGGAGCCGGCCGATTGACGTGGGTAACCGCGTCGTGCGTATAAGCATCGGCCAGCTTGCCGGCGGCACCCTCAAGGGTTGCCGAAAAGAAAAGTGTCTGGCGGTCGTTGTTAAGTTTCTTGACGATGCGGTCGACCGGGGGCTTGAAGCCCATGTCGAGCATCCGGTCGGCCTCGTCGAGCACCAGGTGCCGGACGTGGTCGAGCGTGAATGCGCGGCGCTGGAGCAGGTCCTCGAGGCGGCCGGGGCAGGCGACCACGATGTGGGCGCGGGCGGCGCGCTTGGCCTGGGCCTGGATCCCGACGCCACCGTAGACGGCGGCGATCGAGAGCGCCCGGGAGCGGCAGATGGATTCGAGTTCGTCGACGATCTGCGAGGCGAGCTCGCGGGTCGGAGCGAGGATCAGGGCCGCGGGGCGCCGGTCTTCGGCCTGGATCAGATCCGCCAGCGGCACACCGAAGGCGAGCGTCTTGCCGGATCCGGTGGGGGACTGGACGAGCACGTCGCGGCCGTCGAGTACGTCTTCGATGACTTGCTCCTGAATCGCGAACGGCGAGGTGAATCCACGCTCATTGAGCGCGTTTACAACGGGTTTGGACACGCCGAGATCGGCGAAGGACTTGCTCATGATGTTCAACTTCCTGTGAGGGGTGTGGGGAGATCCGGTAACCCCGAAAACCTTGCGGTGCAGGAAGGAACAGAACCTCGACAGTCATCCAGGCTGGACGACCATCGCTCCGCAAGGTAGCAGGTAAGTCCGCCGAGCATGCGGATCTGAGTCACACTCGATCGGAATCCACCGGCCGGCCCGAGGCCTATAGCCTTCTCGACCCGCGAGTCAATATCTCACCAGGCTTCCACTCACGACCCCCACGGAGGATCAAGAAAGCTTATGTTCGTACACAAGGCAGCCGTAGTCGGCGGTGGCACAATGGGTGGCCAGATCGCCCAGGCCATCGCCTCGTCCGATACCCCGGTAGTAATCAAGGACGTCGACCAGAAGTTCGTCGACCACGCAATTGAAGAGGTCCGCAACGTCACCTCCGGCCAGCTCGGCGGACTGGTCAAGAAGGAAAAGATCACCCAGGAGCAGGCGGACGCGCGCCTAGCCGAGGTATTGAGCCTGGTCACTGGCACTGTCACCTACGAGGAGTTCGGCGACGTCGATTTCGTGATTGAGGCCGTGCCGGAGAAGATGGCGATCAAGCAGGCCGTCTTCGCCGAGCTCGACGCGGTGACCCCGGGCCACGCGATCCTCTCTTCAAACACCTCTTCACTCTCGATTTCGGAGATGGCCGAAGCGACGATCCGCCCGGACAAGGTCGTCGGCTTCCACTTCTTCTACCCGGCCTCGGTGATGCCGCTGGTCGAGGTGATCATCGGTGACGAGACAACCTCCGAGACGGTCCAGATCGCCTCCAACTTCGCTCAGGCCATCGGCAAGCAGCCGATTACCTGCGGAGAGGTACCCGGTTTCGTGGTCAACCGCATCCTCAACTCCGCCGTCGGTGAGATCTGGCGCGCCCAGGAGGAGCAGGGACTCTCGATCGCCAAGATAGACGAAGGCGTAGGAGCGGCCAACGTGGCCCCGATGGGTCCGTTCATCCTGGTCGACCTGCTTGGCCTCGACACCGTCTACCACGTGGCCGAGCACCTCCAGGACAGCTACGGCGACTCCTTCTACGTGCACCAGGGCATGAAGCAGCTTGTGGCTGAAGGCAAGCTCGGCGCCAAGACCGGCGGTGACGGCCTCTACAAGGACGGCGTCCCGCAGATTCCCGGCGACGGCGAGGCCGACGCCCAGGAGCTGGCCGACCTGTTCACCGCGAAGTCGCTGATCGAGGCCTGCCTGCTGCTCGAAGAAGGCGTCGCTTCCGTCCGCGACATCGACGTCGGCATGATGGCCGGCGCCGGCCTCGACCCGCGCCGCGGCCTGTTCCCGCCGTTCTGGAAGGCGGACATCGACGGTCTGGACGTTTCCCTGGAGCGGATCGAGCGCCTGCATGAAAAACACGGTGAGCGTTTCGCCCCGCCGATCACGCTCAAGCGCCTGGTCGCCCAGGGCCGACACGGTTTCAAGGCGGGCCAGGGCTTCTACGCCTACCCGCAGGCCGACGAAGGTGAGCAGCCGGAGAAGGTGAAGCTCGAGACTCGCGGCGACGTCGCGATCGCCTGGCTGGCCAACCCTCCGATGAACGCGATCTCCCCTCAGGTGATCGAGGACCTCGGCACCGTCTGGGAGAGGGTCAAGGCCGACGAGAACGTCGGTGCCATGGTCATCGCCTCGACCATGCCGATCGTCTTCTCGGCCGGCGCCGACATCAAGGCGTTCACCCGGATGGACGCCGAGGGTGGCGCCAAGCTGATCCAGGAAGGCCACGAGCTGCTCAAGGAGTTCGGCAGCGGGCGCGTCGTCACGATCGCCGCGGTCAACTCACTCGCCTTCGGTGGCGGCTGCGAGCTGGCGATGGCCTGTGACTTCCGCATTGCGGCCGAGTCGGCCGTCTTCGGACAGCCGGAGATCAAGCTGGGCATCATCCCCGGCTTCGGCGGAACCCAGCGGCTGCCACAGCTGGTCGGCTGGAACAAGGCTCTCGAGATGAACCTGGTCGGCGATCCGATCTCGTCGCTTGAGGCGCTCGACTTCGGCCTGGTCACCCGGGTGGTCCCGGATCAGGAGCTGTTCGACACCGCGATCAACTGGGGCCGCAAGCTGGCCGGTCAGGCGCCGGTCGCGGTCGAGCAGATCAAGCGGGTCTCCTTCAAGGGCGGCGACGCCGACGAAGGCATCGACGCCGAGAAACAGGGCTTCGCGACCGTCTTCTTCACCGAGGACGGCAAGGAGGGCATCTCGGCTTTCCTTGGCAAGCGCAGCCCGAAGTGGCAGGGCAAGTAGCTCCTGCCTGACGGTCGACCGGTCCGCCATCGGGGCGGGCCGGGCTTCGACCGGACCGGCTCTCAGCGGCGGCCGGCGGCGGAGAGCCGGTAACGCACGTACTCGTCGGTCCAGCGCGGGCTCACCGTCACCGCCACGTAGACCTCCTGGGGTCGGCGCTTCGAGTTCTTGACCAGCACGCCCTCGGTGGCCGGCCGGGCCTTGTCGGAGGCCACGATCACCTGGCCGCGGCCCTTGAGGATCGTCCTGGCGGCCGGACGGAAGACCTTCAGCGCCACGTCACCCTGGAACTGGGCAGCAGTGATCAGAACCTTGCTGCGGGGAGCGATCTGCACCCGGTAGACATCAGCGGGATCCTTGCTGCGGCTGAGGGTCGCGTCAACCGCGCCGGTACCTCTTCGGCCCGGTCTCCACACGAACCCGGCCTTGCCCGGCAGCAGCGAGCCGTTGATCCATCCGATGTCGTCGTTCGGTTCTCTCGGGTCGGCGGGCGGCGCCTTGGTTGTCAGCGCCGAGCCGATGTTGAGCAGCCCTTCCCCGTAGAGCGGGTCGCGTCCCGCCTCGCCGAGGTCGGTCGCCGAGGAGGTCAGCAGCCGCCCGATCTGACGGGCATCCAGTCCCGGGCGTGCCTGGGCGAGCCAGGTGGCGGCCGCGGAGACCATCGGTGCCGAGAAGCTGGTTCCGCTGTTCTGTGCCCAGGGCGGCTGAGTGGTGCCCCCGACAGCTTCGCCGGAAACCCACGGGGAGTAGACGCCGACTCCCGGGGCGGTGATGTCGACCTGCGGGTTGCGCGTGGCGAAATCCGCCACCACGTTGCCGTTGTCGGTTGCGGAGACCGAGATCACATGCGGGTCGGTCGCGGGGCGCATCGCCAGGTTGCCGAGCTCGCCGAAGGTATTGCCGGCTGCTGCCACGGGCAGGACTCCCTTGCGAACTGCTGTCTCGGTCGCGACAAAGTGGGAGAAACAGTCGTCGGACGCGAAGCCGTAGCTCATGTTGATGACTGCGACCCCGGTCCTCGCCGCGGCGAGGACCGCCTTGCTCGCGGTGACGCAGCTGTCACCGGAAGTGAAGAGGGTCATGTTCATGCCCGGCCAGACGCCCACGATGCCGCCGACGCCGAATCCTTCGCTGTCTCCACCCGGCGATCCGGCGATCGCGGCGACGGCCGTTCCGTGGTTGTCCCCGAGCGGGCCGAGAGAGAGCGCGCCGGTGAGGCTGGCCAGCTTGAGGTCAGGGTGGGTCGGGTCGAGCGACTCTTCGACCAGACCGAGCCGCGGGCTGTTCGGCGTGACCGGAGGAGGGGTGACCTCGACCGTGTCGACTATCCGGTTCAGCCACCACTGCACCCCCGGGTTGTAGTCGCTCGGGTAGCCACTGGCCGTGACCGGCACATCGGGTTCGGCGTAAACGAGACGTCCGGCCTCGCGCAGGGTGCCGGCGAGCCGGTTGGCGCCTTCGCGGTCTATCGAGTAGATGCCGGTGGCGAAGTCGACCACGGTCGCTCCCTCGCGGCGGGCGATCCGGCGACTTTCGGCACCCGGCTTAGCACCGATGATCCAGCGTTCGGAATCTGCGCCATGAGCGCTCGGGGAACTTACTCCTGCGTCTCCGGGAAGGAGCATCGGAGGACTAAGCCGGGAGAAGGAGCTACCGGCCGGGACGGAGCCGGCGGCGATCGCGGCGGTCGCCAGTCCGAGCAGGACGACAGCCAGCATGGCCACCATCACAAGCAACAGCGGCAGCTGCCCCATGGCCCCGGATACTTCTCCCTTTTCGATTCTCTTCAACAACCAACCCCACCTGGTCTGGATTTACTCTGAACCCCTGTAACCCGCGACTTGGCCATCCGTACCGGAATCGCGGAAAACTTTAGCCAAGCGTATCCCTGACGGACCAGGTTCCGGCGGGCCCCCGGCCTCTAGGGTGTTTCCATGCCCTTTCCGGAAGCCGCCCTTTTCGACAACGACGGCCTGCTGCTCGACACCGAATCGGTCTGGAGTCGTGCCGAGCAGTCCCTTTTCGAGACCCGCGGCCGCAGCTTCACGATTGAGCACAAACGGGCGCTGGTCGGCTCGTCGGAAAAAATCGCGGGCCTGAAGCTGGCCGACTTCCTCGATGAACCGGGCCGTGAGCGAGAGATCATGGAAGAGCTCAACGGCATCGTCCTGGCCGAGCTAGAGGGTGGAGTGGACCCGATGGTGGGAGCGGTCGAGCTGGTCGAGCTGCTGCAGGCGGCCGGAGTGCCACTCGGACTTGTGTCCAACTCTCCTCGCCGCTTTATCGAGCGCTCCCATGAGGTCGCCGCCACCGGCATCAAGTTCGATGTCGTGGTCAGCGGGCACGAGGTGCCCGAGGCCAAGCCGGCACCCGATGCCTATCTGGAGGCCTGCCTGCAGCTGGGAGTCGATCCCGGTCGCGATGTGGTCGCGCTCGAGGATTCGCCCGGTGGCGTCGCTGCCGCGCTCGCCGCCGGGCTGTTCGTGATCGGGGTGCCCTCCGTCCCCGGGGTCGAACTCAAAGCCGACCTCCTGGCTTCGACCCTCGAAGAGGACGCCGTGCTCGAACGCCTCGGTATTGAGCCACTCCACAGTCAGGCCTGAACCGGCCCCGGATCCAGCCCCGGCCTGCTGCGCCTGGGCGTCTACTGCTTCAGTGCCCGTCGGCGCCGCAGGACCCGCTCGACGATCCCGAGCGGCTCCTCCAGCGACCCTGCCAGCCCGGGCCAGGCCTTGCCCTCGGCCAGAACCGCATCGGTGAGTTCGGTCAGTTCGGGCAGCAGTTCCTCGAGCCGGTCGAGGTCGGCCGCGTGTTCCGGCAGGTCGAGGATGGTGTCGAGCTCGACGATCGAGGAGCGCACGGCCACCTCCATCACGAGCGCGGCGCTCATGATCCGGCCACCTTCGAGATCCGACCTGATCCGGGGAATCATGAATTCGCAGGCCGCCGCTTGCTCCTTCTCCCCGATGATCGCCGCGATCCGGGCGAGGGGCCGTGTCCGGTTCATCCGCTCCCGTCGGGGGCTGGCGGTGCCTCCACGAGCGTCGATCTCGAAAGCCTCCAGGTAAAGCCCGTCAGAGACCCGGTCGCCGTCACCAAAGCCGATCCTGGCTGCGATCACATCGTCGATGCCGATCGCCCGGATGTAGGGCCGGCCGGTAGCGGCGGCTTCGGCGGCCAGGGCCCGGTCCAGGGTCGAGAGCATTTCGGCCATCAACTCGTCTACCCGCTCCCCTTCCACGGCCGGGACAAGCCACTCGGAGGCTTCATTGTCGTTCCAGAAGGGCATGAACGCCCGAACCATGGTCACCGTGGTCATCGCGACCGACGGCTGCGGGTCTGATCCGACTGACTGCTTCGGCTTGCGTCGCCGGCGACGGGCGGGCGGCAGGGCCCCTTCGGCTTCGATCACCAGGACCCGCTGATCTTCACCCTGCCGGTCGAGATACCGGCCGTTCTCCAGCCTCAGCGTGCCGGTCAGCTCAATCTGGACGAACCCGAATAGCGGGCTGATCAGTTCCGGTTGCCCTTGTCGGGTCCGTTGGCCTCGAGCGCGCCGGGCGACGGCTCGGTGGGGACCTCCGGGTTGCGGATCTCACCGAGGCGCTCGGTCAACTCGCGCCACTGCTCGGCACCGAGGGTCGCATCGATCGAGCCACCGGACAGGCTCGACGCACCGGCCGGCTTGAAGCCAACGTGAAGGTGGTCGCCATGGTCGGACATCGCGAATCCTGCCGGCTGCGGGTAGTCCATCAGGGAGATCACTTCGTCAGGAGCCATCGTCCCCTGGAGGCTCAGCACCTCCCGGGCGACGAGGTCGGTCAGCGAGCCCGGACCCTGCGTGCCGGGGGTGACCACTTCGCCGTTGATCGCCGCGATGTCCACGGCCGAACCGGAGCTGTGGTTCGAGGTATAGCCGGAGGTCGTGATCGACACCTCACGACCGCAGAGCATCGAGGTGATCAACAGGTCGTAGCCCTTCTCGGAGAGGAAGGAGAGCGTCGCGAGCACGCGCCGGTCGATCGCGCCGCCGGCAATGTACTGGCGGTCACACTCCGGGAGGCTGAGCTTGGGGTCGCTGAGCACACGCCTCTGGAGGGCCGATTTCGAAAGCAGCAGCACACCACCGACACCAAGCCGGTCCGCGAACCGGTTCTTGCCGTTGGCGTTGTAGATGTTGGTCTCGGCCAGCAACGTCCAGCCGTCGAGGAAGGGCTTGGGATCGATCTGGGGCGTGTCTTCGCCGCCCGGCTGGATCGAGAAGGTGATGGCGGCCGTCGGCTGCTCGACGAGGCGGCCGAGCACGGTTCCGGCAATCACGCGCGAACCCTTGCGCAGCGGATTGAGGTCGGTGGTCTCTTCGTCAAACCGGTAGATGCCGGCGGCGCTGCCGTCGTAGATCACGTAATCGCCGGGCTTGCCCTCGACGCCGCTGGCAGGCACCGGGTCGCTGACCGACTGGCCCTCGACGGTGGCCCGCTGCTGGTTCTGGGGGCGGAGCGGGTTGGCATAAACCCGGCCACGCATGTTTTCGGTGTTGTTGCCCGCATCGACCGTGTCCGGCTCGCTGGTGATCGACTCCTGTTCGGAGCGGCGATCCTCGGCTGCGGCCAGGGCCGGTTCGTCATTGGAGGACGCAGTGGCGCCGGACGGTTCGACCGGCTGTGCCTGCTCCGCGGCGGCGGCCTCGGCGGCCTGCGGGTCGGTCTGGACTTCCGAGATTTCGTCCGGTGCCGACCCGTTGCTGCCCGCTCCGGAACCCTCAGGCTGCACCTGAGGGTCAGAGTCAGCCGCTCCGCCTTGCGGCTGATCCTGCGCCTTGGCCTCGCCCATGTCGAGGGCACCGTCGGGGGCCGGGGCCGGTTCCGGAGCGGCGGCCCCGGCGGCCGCGTTGCTGCCGGTGTCGTCCCGTCGTGGTACCGGATGGACGGTGGCGACCGAACCCAGTCCGGCGTAGGAGTAGCGGTTGCCGTAGGCATCCTCGATGACGACCGTTCCGGCATTCCGGTCGATCGACTTGACCACCGAATCGTTGACCGCGATCACCGGGGATCCGCCCTCGGCCTCGATCTCGATCGAGCGGCGGTCTGCGTTGGAGCTGACGTCCTGCGATTCAGTGCCGTTGCGCCGCGCTTCGCGGGTCGAAACCTTGCCTTCGTAGTCGACGTCCGCTGCGGCGACCGGGAACCTCGCACCTTCGGTCAGGCCGGTCAGGGCGCTGATCATCTCGGTCGGAATCTGGGTGTAGGCAGCGGCGTTGGCCAGGATGTCATCGACGTACCAGTCGGCCCGGTTGTAGGCGAAGATCGCCGTGCGCGGGTCATCGGCATAGCCGCTCGCGGAGAGGTAGTTGCCCGCCGCGCAGATCGCATCGACCGGGTTGTATGGATCCCTGAGGCCGTCGCCATTGGCATCGACGCCGTACGCCTCCCAGGTCTCAGGCATGAACTGCATCCAGCCTGCGGCCCCGGCGGAGGAGACGTTCACGTTCGTTCCGAACTCGGTCTCGATGCGGTTGATCGCGGCCAGCACCTGCCACGGTATCCCGTACTGGCTGCCGCAGGCCTGATAGATCGGGAGCAGGAAGGGGGGGATCTCGAAGTTGTTGATCAGGAAGTTCGGAACGGTCAGCGGGGCAGTTGAGAGCGGGTCGGCCCCCTCGCCCGAATCCGGCGAAACCCCTCCGCTGAGGCTCGGATCCTCCTCGATGAACTGCGGTTCACCCGACGGCGCGGGGATGCTTCCGGCTCCCGGTTCGCTCGTACCGGAGTCGGGTGCAAACCCGCCTGAGGAATCTCCGGTCGCGGGCGGTACAGCACTGGGCTCCGGAGATGACGGCGCGGGGGCCGGCGCGGGCTGGGCCGTCTGGGCTGCTTGGGCAGGGCTCCGTGAGCAGGCCGGATCCCCAGGGGCACACGATGCGGCCAGGGCCGCTGTTCGTCCCGGTGCCGGTGGCCCTGACGGGTCTGCGGCGAACGCAGAAACCGCAGTTCCAAAGCCGAAAAAGAGCATCAGCAGGAGGGTCGCTGAAATTGCAACCGAGCGGTTCCGTCGTGTCGACTCAGAGCCCTTTGCCACGTGGTGGATCCCAACTAAAGTTCACACGGCCGACCCTCTCCCGAGATCCGGCTTCTGAACCGTATCGCAGACCGGTTACGGCAAACCCGCCCGGCCCCATCCGGGCGGCAAGTTACGCCGGTCAAATATGATGCCTGCCATGTCTGAAGACGAAGATGGAATCAGGAACCGGGTCCAGTCGAGGGGCGAAAAAGCGGCGGCGGATCTGGCCCAGGCCTTGATCACCAGTCCGGCCTTCGGGCAGGCGGTCTCGGCAGCCGTGCTGGCCCGTGAGAAGGCCGGGGATGCCCAGCGGGTGGCGATGGGCGCACTTAACGTTTCGTCGCAGGACGAGGCCGACCGCCTCGAGCGCCGGCTCCGGGTGCTTTCCGAGAGGCTTGAAGAATCCGAGGACCGGCTCGACCGGGCACTTGCCCATGTCCGCGACCTTTCATCCGAGATCGAAACGCTCAAGAGCGCGCCGGAGAAGCCGGCGCGGGCCAGGGCGAAGAAAGCACCGGCGACCGGCAAAGGTGCTTCGTCCGCAAAGGGCTGAAGCCATACCCTAACCCTGCGGTTGAGGGTTAGCCATGGCCTCCAGGACCCGGACGATCGCCAGCCCGAGCGGTTCGAACCTTGTCTCCAGTTCCGACTCCTCCATCCGGTGGCCGGAGGCGTCTTCACCGACCATCAGCACCGCTGCCGACGCGATCCCGAGGGTTCTCGCGACGGCCAGGGTCGCCGCTGTCTGAAGGTCACGCAGCGGCGCCAGATCCGGCCGACCGAGAGCAGCGGGCCGCTCGTCGGCCGGGCCGGAGCTGCGTCGGGCCAGTTGGTCCATCCTCGGAGCCAGGTCATGGCTGAAGACCACGGCCGGTTCGGCTACATCGCCGAGGGCCTCGAGCAGCCCCGGGTCCGGGCCGGTCTCGGGCTCACCACCATTCAGCGCCCGGCTCGCACCGTCGCCACAAAGCGCCGCTGAAACCAGGAAGGCCCGTCCGGGCTCGATCCCGTCGCCGGCGGCGTCGGGACCGGTCGCGGTGCAGCTGCCGAGCCGGACGATCCGTCTGACTCCCATGCCGGCGAGGTCCGAGATCACCGCAACCGCACTCGGCCCACCCACCCCGGTTGCCTGCACGGTCAGTTCCAGGCCGCCTTCGGTGACACCCCGGTAGCCCCAGAGCCCGCGAGAGAGGTGGCTCATCGCCGGTTGCACGGTGAGCGACTGGCCCAGGGCAAAGGCCCGGCGTGGGTCCCCGACCAGGATTACGTCGCGGGTGGCTGGCAGTATCGGGTTGAGGCGAACAGACATGGGAGGGTCGGCTTCGGGTTCGGTTGGCTACCCGGACGCTACCGGGGCGCGTACACTTGAGCGATGGCCGACGAGTCGAACAAAGAGAGCGGGCGCGGGCTGCCCGAAGGCCTGCGCGAAGCGATCGAAGGTGCTTTCGCCGCTACCGGGAAGACCCGCGGCCGGGCACAGGACCTGACCGGACGCACGCGGGACCGCGCGCAGGATCTGGTTGACGGCGTTTCGAGGCGCGGACTCGACGCCCGCGGGACTCTCGATGGTCTGAGGCTGGTAAATCGCGATGAACTCAGCGCTCTCGAGCGCAGGGTTGAAGAACTCCTCAAGCGAATCGAGCAGCTCGAGTCGGAGTCCGGTTCCAAGAACGACGGCTGAACATGTCCCCCACAGGACGTGTCGTAATCGTCGGGGTTTCCACCCATTGGGGGTCGGAGCTCGCCCGCACTCTGGCGCGTGACCCGGGAGTGACCGAGATTGTCGGGATCGACACCGCGCCGCCGAAGGTGGATCTCGGCGAAACGGAGTTCGTCGAGGCCGACATCCGCAATCCCGTGATCTCCAGGATCCTCCCAGGGCTGAAGCCGGATGTGGTTGTGCATTGCGGCATCGTGCTCTACCCGGACGAGGAGCGTCCCTCGCGCGCACTCCACGACATCAACGTGATCGGAACCCTTCAGCTTCTGGCCGCCTGCGAGAAAGTCGACGGACTCAGGGCCCTCGTCGTGCGCGGCTCGGCTGCCATTTATGGAAGTGCCCCCGGCGCCCCGGCCTTTTTCACCGAAGACATGGCCCGGCGGCTTCCGCTGGTCACCCGTTTTCAGCGTGACGTCGGCGAACTCGAGGGCTACTTCGACAACTTCGCTCGCCGCCATCCCCAGATCACCTGCTGCATGCTGCGTTTCCAGACCGAGGTCGGTCCCGGGCTGGACAACCCGTTCATCCGGTACCTGACCCTGCCGGTCGTGCCGACCCAGCTCGGCTTCGATCCCCGCCTGCAGCTGCTGCACTCGATCGATGCGACCGGGGCGCTCGCGGCGGCCACGGTCAACCCGGTGCGCGGGCCGGTGAACGTCGCCCCCGACGGTGCGATCTCGCTGAGCCGGTTGCTCAGGCTCTCCGGCCGGATGACGGTCGGCATGCCGCCGATCGTGGCCAAGACGCTCTTCAGGCGGATCGGCTCGATGCTCGGCAGCGGTGGTATGAGTGAGGACGGACTGTTTCTGCTGCGCTACGGGCGCGGCTGCGACAACCGCCGCCTGCGCGAGGAGGTCGGCTACGAACTCGCCTTCGACTCCGAGGGCACCGCCCGTGATTTCGCGGCCAAACGCCACGGTATGTCTGTGCTTTTCCCGTCGCCTCACCCCGGATCACCGGTCAGGAGCCTCGGAAGATGAGTAACCAGGGTCGCCCGGATGGTTCCGGACTTGAACTCGAGTGGGTCGAGACCGTTCAGGAAACCATGGAGCGGGTCATGCGCCGGGTCGCCGGCGAGTACCACGAGGACGAGTACGGCTTCGACGAGGAGTTCGCCGAGGCGGTTTTCCCGATCTGGGAGTTTCTTTACAAGCGGTGGTGGAGGGTCCAGGTCGAAGGAGTCTCGAACGTACCGGGACACGGACGGGCCCTGCTGGTCGCCAACCACTCCGGGACGATCTTTCCGTTCGATGCGGTCATGATGGGCACGGCGATCCAGAAGGAACACCCGTTGCCGCGATGGACCCGTGCTCTGGTGCTCAACTGGGCCTTCGACCTGCCGTTCGTCAGCTACTTCATGCGCCGGATCGGCGGGGTCTCGTCCACCCCGGCCAATCTCGGCCGGTTGCTCGGCCAGGATGAGCCCGTCATGGTGTTTCCCGAGGGTGCAAAGGGTTTCGGCAAGCCGTTCGCAGAGCGTTACCGGGTGCAGAGATTCGGCCGGGGAGGGTTCGTCGAGGTTGCCTTGGAGACCGGCTCACCGATTGTCCCGGTGGCCGTGGTCGGCGCCGAGGAGATCTACCCGAAGCTGGGCGAGTCGGGTGTACTTGCCAGGCTCTCGGGCGCGCCTTACGTGCCGATCACGCCGCTTTTCCCGATGCTCGGCCCGCTCGGGCTGCTGCCCCTGCCCTCGCGCTGGCGGATCGAGTTCCTCGAGCCGATCGACCTTTCGGGGTACGGACCGGGAGCCAGCGAGGACCGCTCGCTCGTCTTCGATCTCTCCGAGCAGATCCGTGAGATGGTCCAGGAGGCTCTTTATCGCGGGCTGGTCAAGCGCGGCTCCGCCTTCCTCTGAGTTCCCTGCGGCCCGGACTCTCGGCTCCGGAAGGTCGATTCACCGGGTCGGTTTGACAATGTGAGAACGGAGGCGGGTCGATTTGCTCCGGATGGCCAACAGGGGGCCGGCGGGGCGACCCTAGGTTTACGCGGTCAGCAATTCGCAAACCGCGACCGTGGGGCTGGGTCCCGCGGGAACTAGGAGGAAAAACTCGTATGAGTGTCAAGAAACTCGGCATAGCTTCGCTATTGGCGTTGTTTGCCGCTCTGGTGGTGCCAGGGGCAGCTTCGGCGACGGTAGCGGAAGATCTCGCCGCGAAATCGCTTGAACTGGACATGGTCTGGGTGGCGGTCGCCACGGTCCTGGTATTCCTGATGCAGGCAGGCTTCATGTTCCTGGAGATCGGCTTCTCGAGAATGAAGAACGCCGGCACAGGAGTGGCCAAGATCTTCATCAACTTCGCGGTGGTGACCATCGCCTGGTGGGCGATCGGTTACGGAATCGCCGGATTCGGTGAAGGCGGCCTCTCCAACTTCATCGGTACCGACGGCTTCTTCTTCCACTTCGATCAGGACATCCTGGGAACCGCTGTCACAGCGGACACCTCGATGCTCATGCTCTACGGACTCGCGTTCTGTGCGGTCTCGCTGGCGATCGTCTGGGGAACCACCCTGGAGCGGATCAAGTTCGGTGCTTACGCGGTCTTCGCGGTCGTTTTCGGCGCCCTGATCTACCCGATCGTCGCCCACTCCGTATGGGGCGGCGGCCTTCTGTCCGACGTCGGCGGCAAGCCGGTGATGGACTTCGCCGGATCCTCCGTGGTCCACCTCACCGGTGCCACCGCGGCTCTTGCGGTTCTGCTGCTCCTTGGCGCCCGCAAGGGCAAGTACGCGGCTGACGGCTCGCCCCGGGCGATCCCCGGTCACTCGATGCCACTTGTCGGGCTGGGAGTCATCATCCTGTGGATCGGCTGGTTCGGTTTCAACGGAGGCTCGACCTTCGCCACCGAAGGGTCGTTCTTCGGCGAGGTCATGCTGAACACCCAGCTCGCTGCGGCGGCCGGTGTGATCGGAGCCAGTCTCGTCATCTACTTCAAGACGAAGGCGCTGGACGTCGGCATGGCCGGCAACGGCGCGATCGCCGGCCTGGTCGGCATCACGGCGGGCTGTGGATTCGTCGAGTACTGGGCGGCCCCGATCATCGGGCTGCTTGCCGGAATCCTCGTCGTATACGGGGTCCTGGCATTCGAGAAGTACCTGGACGACCCGATCGGAGCGCTTTCGGCTCACGGTCTGGCCGGCATCTGGGGAACGGTCGCAATCGGCATCTTCGGATCGCCGCGTCTGGTCGTTTCGAATCCTGAAGAAGGTATTCAGGCCGGTCCCGGCATCTGGTACTCGATCACCGATGGCGTGCCCTGGGGCGATTCTCTGGGTCAGCTCGGGGTTCAGACCCTGGCTGTCGTCGCCACCTTCGTGTTTGTCTTCATCGTTTCTTACGCCGTGTTCGCGCTGATCAAGGCGACCATGGGCCTGAGGGTGTCGGAAGAGGAAGAAGACGCCGGTCTCGACATCTCCAGTCACGGGATGTACGGGTATCCGGAGGCCTTCATTCCGCAGCCGGAATACCCTTTCGGTAACCACACCCCGACCATGGCCGGTACTCCGGTAGCGCCCATGGAATCAGCCACCAAAGACCAGGCCTAGGAGGCATTGAGTCAGATGAAAAAAATCGAAGCATTCATCCGTCACGAAGCATTCGAGCCGATCAGGACCGACCTGCTCGAAAAGGGTTTCCCGTCGATCTCGATCATCGAGGCCAAAGGTTCGGGCCGGCAGAAGGGCATCGTCGAGCAGTACCGCGGCTCGACGGTGACCGTCAACGTCCGACCCAAGCTCAAGCTCGAGATCGTCGTAGCGGACGCGGACAAGGACCTCGTCGTCGAAACGATTCTGCGCCACGCCAGAACCGGAGAGATCGGAGACGGCAAGATCTTCGTGACGCCGGTTGACGAGGCGATCCGGATCAGGACCGGCGAGCGAGGAGACGAAGTAACCCAGGTCCACGCGGAATAGCGAGGAGCTGACAGTGTGCGCAGCGGGGCCGTCCCAGCGGTCCCGCTGCTGCATGTCTGTTCACCGTTTGTTGTCCGGCTGCCGCGCCCGCCCCGTGTAGCCTCGTCGCAGATGCCCTGGAGAGAGCCGATAACCCTGAGCGAGGCCGCACGGCGGGCCGGAGTCTCGACCTCGACCCTGACGCGCTGGGCCGACGAGAAGATCATCCCGGTCAAGAAAGGGCGCTGGACCGCAGGGGCCGCGGCCCAGGCGAGGGTGGTCGCCCGGATGCGGGAGCGCGGCCACAGCCTCCAGGAGCTGAAGGCCGCCGGTAAAGATGGCAGGCTGGCTTTCGGATTCGCCGAAGAAACCTTTGCCGACCGCAGCCCGCAGGTGCCGATCGAGCAGGCGGTCGAACGTACTGGCCTGAGCGAGGCCCTGATCGAGCGCTTCATGGTGATCCTGGGCACGCCGTCGGGCCGTGAGCGAACCCTGAGTGAGCTCGACGTCGGAGCCCTCGAGAGATTCGCTGCCGTCACCGACGCGGGCCTTCCGATCGAGGCCGTGATGCAGCTCGCGCGGGTCTACGCCCAGTCAGTACGTCGAATCGCCGATGCCGAAGTCAGGCTGTTTCACCTTTTCGTCCACGAGCCGATGATGCGGGACGGACTGGGCCCGGCCGAGATGGCCGAGGAGCTAAACCAGGTCGTCCGGGCGTCCTCGCCGGTCACCGTGCCGCTGTTCGAGTACCTGCACAGCAGGTACGTGCGCTACTTCATGGAGCAGGACGTGGTCGGCCACATGGAGGACGAATTCACCGGTGACTCCGAGATCGGCCACATCCGGATCACTCTCTGCTTCATCGATTTGACGGGCTTCACCCGCTTCACGGCAGAGGAAGGCGATGCCGAGGCATTTTCGGCGATCGAGCGGTTCACCGAGGCGGTCGAGGCGACTTTGCCGCCCGAGGCCAACATCGTCAAGTCGATCGGCGACGAGGTCATGGTGGTTTCACCTGACCCGGTTTCGCTGGCCGGGTGGGCTGTCGGCTTCATAGCCTTCTTCAGGGACCGGCCCAGACCGCGGGTCGGCATCCACTATGGCAACGCCGTGTTCAGAGATGGCGACTACTTCGGGTCGGAGGTGAACCTCGCCCACCGGGTCGTTAACCGGGCGCAGGGCGGTGAGGTCCTGGTCACCGGCGACGTCGCCGCCACCCTGGTCGAGCACGAAGACCTCGAACTCACGGGTATCGGAGAAGCCCGGCTGAAAGGCTTCCCCGAGCCGATCCCGCTGTTCCTGGCCCGTGTGCGCAACTAGCGGAAGACTGCTCGTCGATGCGATCGAGGGTTCCGGCCTGGTCGAGTCCCGCAGTACCGGCGTTCTCCTGCTTTCCGGCGGCGCCGATTCCTGCGCCCTGGCCTTCGGGCTGGCCGGCCTGAGTCCCCGCCCCGGTTTCTGCGCGCTGCACTTCAACTACGGACTGCGCCGGGAATCCGGCGACGACGAAGCCGCTGCGGCAGCGCTCTGCGAAAGGCTCGGGATCGAGCTGCTCGTCGAGCGCCCGGTCCGGCCTTCGGATCGACCCGGCAACCTCCACGCCTGGGCCCGGGAGGAGCGCTACCGGGCCGCCGAGGTGGTCCGGAAGGAGCGCGGACTCGACTGGATCGCGCTCGCCCATACCGCCAGCGATCTCGCCGAGACAGTCATCTACCGTCTCGCGGTTTCGCCGGGGACGCGCGCGCTGGCGACCATGCCGGCCCGGCGCGGGCCGGTGATCCGCCCGCTGCTGACCCTCAGCCGGCAGCAGTTGCGAAGCGAGGCGGAGGCCGCCGGCCTGCCGTTCGTCGACGACCGCTCCAATGACGACCCGTCCTTCGCCCGCGCCCGGATCCGGAGCGAGGTGCTGCCGGTCCTTGCCGATCTGAACCCGTCCGTGCTCCAGGCGATCTCCCGGACCCGCGACGAACTGGCCGAGGAGCTTGACTTTCTGAGCCGGGCCGGGGGGGAGTTGATCGAAGAAGGCGCCGCCGGCGTGCCGCGGATCGAGGCGTCCAGGCTGGCGCGGGCCCACCCGGCGTTGCGCCGGTTTGCATTCCGGGCCATGGCCGAGGAGGCGCTCGGCCGCCCGGTTGCGGTCAGCCGCGAGCAGACAGCTGAGATCTGCCGGCTCGTGGCCTCATCCGAGGGCGGACGGATCGACCTCCGCGAAGGAGCGTCGCTGGTGGCCGAGTCCGGAACGGTCATCGTCGAGCCTGGCGGACCTGCTTGCCCGGAGCGGGCCGAACTCGAGCTGCCGGGCCGGCTTGAGTGGGGCGGATGGACGATCCTCGCCGAGCACATGCAGCCACCCTTCGAACCGGCAGGCCCTCAGGTGGCAACTCTGGATGCGGACCGTCTCGGCTCCGCTCTCGAGGTCCGCTCATGGCGCGAGGGCGACCGGATGGTCCCCTTCGGCATGGATGGCAGCAAGTCCCTCCAGGACCTGTTCACCGATTGCCACCTGCCGCGCTCGCAGCGACGCTCTTTGCCTCTGCTGGTGTCGGAGGGCGAGATCGCCTGGGTGCCCGGACTGGCGATCGCTGACCGCTTCCGGCTCACCCCGGACTCGAAACGCGCGATTCGGTTCGAGGCCGCGCCCGCTCCGGGGCCGCAGGGCGTCCCGCGCACCGATTGAGCGTAGAATTGCTCGGGTGAATCCTGCGCCCACAGGCGAGGTGCTGATTTCGTCAGAGGACCTGTCGAGACGCGTCGCCGAACTCGGGGCCCAGATCAGCCGCGACTACGCCGGCAAAGATCTCGTCATGGTCGGTGTGCTGCGCGGAGCCGTCGTCTTTATCGCGGACCTGCTGCGCAACCTCGACATCAGCTGCGAAATCGACTTCATGGCGGTATCCAGTTATGGCTCCTCACGCGATTCTTCAGGCGTGGTGCGGATTCTCAAGGACCTCGACGATTCGATCACCGGGCGCGACGTCCTGATCGTCGAGGACATCGTCGACTCCGGCCTCACCCTCAACTACCTGATGCGAAACCTCCAGGCGCGTGACCCCGGCTCGCTCGAGGTCTGCGCGCTGCTGACCAAACCGGAGCGCCGCCGGGTCGACATCCCGATCCGCTACACCGGTTTCGAGATCCCGAACACCTTCGTCGTCGGATACGGACTCGACCACGCCCAGCAGTACCGCCACCTGCCCTATGTCGCCGAGCTGCCGGAGGATGTCGTTCCCGGCCCCGGGTCCGTCTAGGCTGCCCCTTACTCCCTGCTAGGCTGCCTTTTCGGCTTTTTGACCGGATCGAGAGACCGGCGCCAACCGCGAAAGACACTGAAAAAGTTTGAAACGATTCTTCAAGAGTGCGGCATTTCCGATCCTGCTGGTGGTCATCCTGGCTTTCGTCGCGCAGCGCGTGATCAGCCCGGACACCGGCACGGAACCGCCGACCTACAACGAGTTCCTTCAGAAAGTCGATCAGGGGCAGATCGACAAGGTCACAATGAAGACCAAGGACAACAAGCTCGAGGTCACCGAGACGGCGCCTGAGAGCGACTCTGGCGAGGCCGCGAGTCCGGAGAAGTACGACACCGGCTACCCGCCAAATACCGAGCAGAGCCTGGAGAACCGGCTTATCCAGAACGATGTCGCGATCACCGTCAAGGGCAAAGGCGGCGGCGGCATCCTTTCGGTGCTGATTTACGTGCTTCCGTTCCTGCTCTTCCTCGGCTTCTGGATATTCCTGATGAACCAGATGCAGGGCGGCGGCTCCCGGGTGATGAGCTTCGGCAAGTCGAAGGCCAAGAAGATGGCTGTCGACGCACCGAAGATCACCTTCAAGGACGTCGCCGGAGCCGACGAGGCCGTCCAGGAACTCCACGAGATCAAGGAGTTCCTGCAGACCCCGAAGAAGTTCCAGGCGCTCGGTGCCCGCATCCCAACGGGCGTCCTGCTTTACGGACCCCCCGGAACCGGCAAGACCCTGCTCGCCCGTGCGGTTGCCGGCGAGGCCGGGGTGCCGTTCTTTTCGATCTCCGGTTCGGACTTCGTCGAAATGTTCGTCGGCGTCGGCGCCAGCCGTGTACGTGACCTCTTCGAGCAGGCCAAACAGAGCTCGCCCTGCATCATCTTCATGGACGAGATCGACGCCGTAGGCCGCCACCGTGGTGCCGGCATGGGCGGCGGTCACGACGAGCGCGAGCAGACCCTCAACCAGCTGCTGGTCGAGATGGACGGCTTCGAGGTCAAGGACAACATCATCCTGATCGCTGCCACCAACCGGCCCGACATCCTTGACCCGGCACTTCTCAGGCCCGGCCGCTTCGATCGCCAGGTGGCCGTCGATCGCCCCGACCGCGACGGCCGCAAGAAGATCCTCGAGGTCCACTCGCGTGGCAAGCCGCTGGCCGGGGAGATAGACCTCAACGCCCTGGCCGGCCAGACGCCGGGCTTCACCGGTGCCGACCTGTCCAACCTGATCAACGAAGCCGCCCTGCTGGCCGCCCGCTCCGACAAGGTCGAAATCACGATGAAGGAGCTCGAAGAGGGCATCATGCGTGTCGTTGCCGGTCCGGAGAAGAGGAACCGGATCATGTCGGAGAAAGAGCGCACGATCACCGCCTACCACGAGATGGGCCACGCGATCGTCGGCCACATGCTGCCCAACTGCGACCCGGTCCACAAGATCTCGGTGATCAGCCGTGGCCAGGCTCTCGGATACACAATCTCCTTGCCGACCGAGGACAAGTTCCTGACCTCCCGTGCCGAACTCAGCGAGACTATGGCGATGACCCTGGGCGGCCGCGCCGCCGAGGAGATCGTCTTCAATGAGATCACCACCGGCGCTTCGAACGACCTCGAGAAGGTCACCGCGACCGCCAAGCAGATGGTGATGCGCTTCGGCATGTCCGAGCGGCTTGGCCCGCGGGTCTTCGGTCATGACCGCGGCCAGCCTTTCCTCGGTCGCGAGATGGGCTCAGAGCCCGACTACTCGGACGAGATCGCACGCGAGATCGACGACGAGATCCGCCGGATTGTGGAGATCGCCCATCAGACCGCGCGGGACATCCTGGACAGCAACCGCGAGGACCTGAAGCGCATCTCCGAGATCCTGCTGGTTCGCGAAACCATCGACGCCGAGCAGTTCGTCGAACTCCTTGAAGGAAAGTCGGAGGAAGAGGTTTTCCCGGCTATTGAAGAGGCCGAGTCGGAGCCCGACTACCCCACCGAACCCGAGCCGATTCACCACCCCACCACCGAGCCATCACCCGGCCCGCCGCAACCCGGCTACGCGGGCGGCATGACCGACATGCGCCCGGACCCCGAGTAGCGCCCGAGCTGCCGGGCCTGACGGGGTGTTCGAAGCGATCAGAGGCTGCGGATGAAGGTCATGGGGATAGTCAACGTGACCCCGGACTCCTTCTCTGACGGAGGGCTGTTCCTGGACCCGGAGGCGGCGATCGCTCACGGGCGCGCCCTGGTCGAGGCCGGGGCCGATGTGCTCGACATCGGGGGCGAGTCCACCCGTCCCGGCGCGGCGCCGGTCGGTGCCGCGGAGGAGCTCCGCCGGGTTCTGCCGGTGATCGAAGGCCTGGCTGGATTCGCCCCGGTCTCGATCGACACCAGCAAGGCCGAAGTCGCGGCTGCGGCGATCGCTGCCGGGGCTGCTTTAGTCAATGACGTCACCGCCTTGCGTGCAGACCCCGACATGGCTGCGGTCTGTGCCGGAGCCAGGCCCGGGGTGGAGGTCATCCTCATGCACATGCTCGGAACGCCGCGCACGATGCAGCAGGATCCGCACTACGACGACGTGCTCGCCGAGGTCCTGGAGTTCCTGCTCGAACGGGTCGAAGCTGCGGTTGAGGCCGGAGTGGACCGGGACGGGATCTGGATCGACCCCGGCATCGGCTTCGGCAAGACGGTTGAGCACAACCTGGCGCTGCTGCGCGAGACCGCCCGGTTCACGGAAACCGGTCTGCCGGTGCTGGTCGGGGCATCCCGCAAGGCCTTCATCGGACAGGTCGATGGTTCAGACGAAGCCCATCGGGTTGGCGGCACGATCGCGGCCTGCCTCGCGGCGATGGATGGCGGTGCGGCGATGGTCAGGGTCCACGACGTGGCCCAGGTCGTTCAGGCGGTCCGGGTCCGCACTGCCATCGACGATTCGTGACCGAACCGGGACGACCGCCGGTGGCGTGTAATGGGTAGATTTCAGACCATGCCAGACATCCGAGAACAGTCGGCCCCGGCGGCGACGATCCGCCTCTCCGGGGTCTCGGTTCATACCAACCACGGGGTGAGCGAGGCCGAGCGCGAGATCGGCCAGCGAATGGTCTTCGACCTCACTCTGGAGCTGGAGACCTGTAGCGCTACCGCAACCGATGAGCTCGATGGCACGGTTGACTACGGTGCGGTGACCGAGGCCCTGGTCGAATCGGCCACCGCCAAGAACCACCTCACGCTTGAGCGCCTGACGACGGTCATCGCCGGCCGGATGCTGGAGCTCTTCCCCGTCAGGAGGGTGACGGTAAGGGCGAGCAAGCCGGAGCCGCCGATCCCGGTGGTCATGGACGGCGCCTCGGTTGAGGTGAGCCTCAGCCGGTCCGGCATCGAAGCCGCGCCACCTCCGGCGCGGGAGTCCCTCCACTGAGTACCGGGGAGAGCCATGCCTGGCTCGGACTTGGCTCGAACATCGGCGACAGCTTTGGCCACCTCAGGTCGGCGATCGACCGTCTTCGGGAGAAGGGCCTGGCCATCGAGGCCGTTTCGTCGGCCTGGCGGACGCAGCCGGTGGGCGAGATCCTCGACCAGCCCGACTTCCTCAACGCTGCGATCCGGGTTCGGACCAACCTCGGCCCGGAGGACCTGCTCGATGCCCTCAAACTGGTCGAGCGCGAGCAGGGCCGCGAAGGAGGCCGCCCGCGCCACTCACCCCGTGTGATTGACATCGACCTGCTGCTGCTCGGCGACATCGAGTACGAATCCGAACGCCTTATGCTGCCTCACCGCGAGGTCACCACCCGCCGCTTCGTTCTGGTCCCCCTGCTGGAAATCGACCCGGACCTGGCCCTGCCGGACGGTACCCGCCTCCAGGACAGCCTCCATGCCCTCGCTGACGACCCGGATCAGGCGGTCAGTCCGGCGGGGTCTCTCTGACCAGCGGAGCCAGCCATTGGGCCGGCAGCCCCGGGGGCAGGTGGCCGTCGTACTCGGGCAGGATGCGCATCGCCAACTCTCCCGCCGGGCGCGACTCGACCGCCGGACGAAGGTCTTCGACGGTCATGGCCAGCCGGACCGTTGCGGCGATCTGGAAGTCCGCTGCGTTCGGCTGCTCGTTACCAATCACACCGTCCTCGATGTAGCTGTCGATCCGGTCGAGCTGTGAGGGCATTGCGGCGAGCGCCGCCTTCACGTTCTCGTCGTCGGCCTTGTTGAAGTGGACTGAGGCAGCGACGAGCGGTGCGCCAGTCCGTACTGCCAGGCCTTTCGGCACCGGCAGCTTTGCGTTTTCGATGTAGCTGTGCATGGCGTTCCGGTCCCGTTTGAGCAGCCACCACAGGATCTGGCGCACCGGCTGCTGCAGCTCTTCGTCACCGAAGCGCTCGGCTTCCAGTACTTTCTCGCGTTTGGCCGGGTCGCTTGGCAGAAGCGGCGGCTCCGGCACCAGCCGGTCAAGTCCGCGGGCGATCTCGACCGAGCCCTGGAGGCGCTCGCCGTTGATCATCACCGCCGGCACGGTAACGCCTTTGAAGCGCAGTGCCCGCAGCACCACCTTCGAGATCACCGGCATCAGATCGACCCGCTTGAAATCGATGCCCTTGTAGTCGAGCATCAGGGCGGTTGTGAATCCTGGATGGGATCCCGGCAGCGTGTAAAGCGTGGCCTCACTCATGGCCGGGCAGTCTACGGGCACCCGGCGAAACGTAGCGAGGCGCTCACTCCTGCCAGACTGCCTTCGATGCTTCTAGCTATTGACGTGGGCAACACCCAGACTCACGTCGGTGCCTTCAGGGGGGAGACCCTGGAGCAGCACTGGCGTTTTCAGACCCGTGCCGGTGCGACCGGTGACGAGCTCGCCGAACGGCTGTCGGGCCTGCTCAAGCTGCGCGGGATCGACTTTGACGACCTCATGGGTCTGGTCGTCTCCTCGGTGGTGCCACCGCTGGGCACCGAGTACGAGCGCCTGGCCGAGCAGTACATGGAGGTTGGCTGCCTCATGGTCGGCCCGGGGATCAAGACCGGAATGGCGATCGAGATCGACAGCCCGGCAGAAGTGGGCGCGGATCGCCTGGTCAACGCGATCGCGGCTTACGACATCGTCGGAGACGTTTGTGTCGGGGTGGACTTCGGCACCGGGATCAACTTTGACGCGGTCTCCGCCGACGGCGCCTATCTCGGCGGCGCGATCGCACCGGGGGTTGAGATCTCGCTCACTGCGCTGACCGAGCGCGCCGCGAGGATCTCCCGGATAGACCTGTTCGAGCCGAAGTCGGCGATCGGCACGAGTTCTCGCGCGGCCATACAGGCGGGGGTGCTGTACGGCTTCGCCGGCCTGGTCGACGGCATCGGCCGCCGGATCAACACCGAGCTTGGCGGCAAGGCCCGCTTCATCGCCACCGGCGGCTTCGCCTCGACCATCGTGCCGTTCACCGAGACGATCACCGAGATCGACGAGCTGCTGACTCTTAAGGGTCTGCGGATCATCCATGAGCGAAACCGTGGCTGAGCAGCCCCCGCTGACCGAGCCGTTCAGCATCGCCGGGGTCGAGATTCCGAACCGCGTGCTGCTCGCGCCGCTGGCCGGGATCGGCAACTGGTTCGTGCGGCTCCAGGCGAAGCGTTACGGCGCCGGCATGGCGGTCTCCGAGATGGTCTCCAGCTTCGGCCTCCACTACGGCAACGAGCGCACGATGACCGAGCTGATGCGGATCCACCCCGACGAGCACCCCGTATCCATCCAGCTCTTCGGCCAGGACCCCGAGGTGATGCGCTCGGCGGCGGCAATCGCGGCCCGCTCCGGGCCCGACCTGATCGACCTCAACATGGGTTGCCCGGTGCCGAAGGTCCGCAAGACCGGCGCTGGCGCCGAGTTGCTGGCCGATCCCGAGCTGGCCCTCGAAGTCGCCCGTGCCGCCCGGGAGGGAAGCGGACTTCCGGTCACGGTCAAGATCCGCTCCGGCCTGATGCCGGGTGACCGCTCGGGGTTTGACCTGGCGATCCGGCTGGTCGAGGAGGCCGGCGTAGCCGCGATCGGCTTCCACCCGAGAGTCGCCAGGCAGGGTCACAAGGGCTCCCCCGACTACAACATGGCGCGGGAGCTGAGCGAGATCATCGACGTTCCGATGATCATCTCCGGCGGGCTGAGTACGGCCGAGGCATCCCGGCGCGCCTACGAAGAGTCCGGGGCCGATGCCGTGATGATCGCCCGTGGCGCGCTGGGGTACCCGTGGGTCTTCGCCGAGCTGACCGGCCAGGACGCCGAGCAGCCCGACCAGCGCGCGATCATGGACGAGCTTCTCTGGGTGATGGACCGGGCCGAGGAGCACATCGGGGCTGACCGCGCCGGGCGTTACATGCGCAAGTTCTACCCCTGGTACCTCGACCGGATCGACGTTCCCAAGCTGGTCCGGAACGAGCTCTGCCAGACCGCCGGGCTCGACCGTGCCCGCGAGATTGTCGCGGAGATCCGCGACGGTGAACCGGTGCTGGTTTGAGCACGGCAGCGCTCGGCGAACGGACCGAAACCTGGAGGCTCAAGGGAGGCCAGGAGGAGTTTCGCGGTCACAGCATCCACACTTTCTTCCAGGAAGGCGAGGGACCGTTGCTGATCCTGCTCCACGGATTCCCGACCAGCTCCTACGACTGGCGCGAGACGATCCGGCTGATGCCGCAGCAGAAGCTGCTGGCCTTCGACTTCCTCGGCTTCGGGCTCTCCGACAAGCCGCGCGATCACAACTACACGCTTTCCTGGCAGGCGGACCTGACCGAGGAGCTGGCCGACCGGTACGCTGGCGGCGGGCCGGTTTACGTGTGCGCCCACGACCTCGGCACTTCGGTCGCCACCGAGCTGCTGGCCAGAGACATGGCCGGCGAACTCGGCTTCGAGCTCTGCGGAATGACGATCTTCAACGGCTCGATCCTGGTCGAGAAGGCCAATCCGACACTCGCTCAGAAGCTGCTGCGCGGCCCCTTCGGCCCGCTGGCGGCGCGTTTCGCCAACGAGACGTTCTTCCGCCGGCAGTTTGCCTCGATCTTTTCCGAGGCTCACCCGGTCAGCGACAGTGACGCGGCTGACAACTGGGCGCTGATGTGCTGGAACGACGGCAATCGGCTGGGCCACAAGCTCGTCTCCTACATGGACGAGCGGGTCGTCTACGCCGATCGTTGGCACGGCGCGATCCAGCGCTGGAAGGGCAATTTGGCACTGGCCTGGGGCATGGAAGACCCGGTCGCCGTCCCGGAAGTCCTCGACGGGTTGCTCGAAATGCGCCCCGACCTTTCCGCGGTCAGGTTCGAGCACATCGGTCATTACCCGCAGGTCGAAGACCCGGAACGCTTTGTCGAGGTTCTGGTCGAGTTCATGGCCGCGGCCCGGACCTCGTTATAATCGCCGGTTCAATTGCCCTGCCGACGCTCCGAGGAGAGTCGTTCAGGGCCTTCTTTATGGCAACGGAGAAAGCGATTCCAATGAAGGAACCGACTCCTCCGGTCTGCCGGAAGCAATCCCTTGATGTTTAGAGAGGTCTATACAAGTGAGTCGCCAAGCTGAAATCACCCCGGAAGGTCTGAAGAATCTCGAGGAAGAGATCGAGCACCTGTCGACCGTGCGCCGCCGCGAAGTGTCCGAACGGATCCGCGAGGCCCGCGATTTCGGTGACATTTCGGAGAACGCCGAGTACGACGACGCCAAGAACGAGCAGGCCCAGCTCGAGCAGCAGATCGCCCAGCTCGAAGAGCGCCTGCGCCGCTCGACTGTGGTCGAGGAGACGGCGACCAGCACCGGCGAAGTCACCTTCGGCTCAATCGTCCACATCAAGGACCAGGAATCGGGAAGCTCGAAGAAGTTCCAGATCGTCGGCTCGACCGAGGCAGATCTGGCTGCAGGCAAGCTCTCCAGCGAGTCCCCGATCGGTTCTGCTCTGATCGGCAGCAAGATCAACCAGATCGTCGAGATCCCGGCCCCGCGCGGGCCCGCAAAGCAGTTCAAGATCACGAAGATCGAAGCGGCCTGACCCGGGGGAGCGGCCGGTCGCGATGAGCAAGTCCGAGGACGCCAGCCGCGAGCCCGAGGGTGCCGGGCTGCTCGCCGAGCGGCGCCAGAAGCTCGACCGGATCCGTGCTGCCGGGATCGACCCGTTCCCGCACGGCTTCGAGGGCCGCGAAGAAATCGGCACGGTTCTCGAGGCCCACGCCGGGCTGGAGGCCGGCAAGGAAACTGACTCCACCCATCGAGTAGCCGGCCGAATCATCGGCCGCCGCGGCCACGGCAAGGCCGCTTTCATCGACCTGCGCGACTCCACCGGGCAGATCCAGCTCCACGCCAAGGCGGACGTGCTCGGCGAAACGGCCTTCGCCCTGCTCGACGACCTCGACCTCGGCGACTTCATCGGCGTCACCGGGAGGGCGATCGTCACCCGTCGCGGCCAGCTCTCACTCGAGGTGAACGAGTGGCAGGTGCTGGCGAAGTCGCTGCGCCCGCCACCGGACAAGTTCCACGGGCTCGAGGACACCGAGACCCGGTACCGCCGGCGCGAACTTGACCTGATCGCCAACGAGGACAGCCGTGAGATCTTCAGGATCCGCGCCCGTACTGTCTCCGAAGTCCGCCGCTGGCTGGACGAGCACTCTTTCTTCGAGGTCGAGACCCCGGTCCTGCAGCCGCTTTACGGTGGTGCGCTGGCCCGTCCATTCACCACCCACCACAACGCGCTCGACCGGCAGCTTTACCTGAGGATAGCCACCGAGCTTTACCTCAAGCGCTGTGTGGTCGGAGGGATCGAGCGGGTCTACGAGCTCGGCAAGGACTTCCGGAACGAAGGCATCTCGCACAAGCACAACCCCGAGTTCACGATGCTGGAGTGGTACGAGGCGTACGCCGACTACGTGAAGACAGCCGCCGACCTGGAGACCCTGATCTTTGACGTCGCGGTCACCGTTCTCGGCTCGTCGACGATTGAACGCGACGGCCGCACGATCGACCTCAGCCCGCCGTGGCACCGGATCACCCTGCGCCAGGCGATCCTCGACAACGCCGGAATCGACATCACAAAAGAGACGACCCGCGAGTCGCTGGCCGCCGCGATGGGCATCGAGCTCGACGAAACCGTCGGCTGGGGCAAGCTGGTCGACACGCTCTTCTCCAAGCGGGTCGAGCCACAGCTGGTCGAGCCTACCTTCATCCTCGACTATCCCGAGGAGCTTTCGCCTTTCGCCAAAGCCCACCGCTCCGAGCCCGGCGTGGTCGAGCGTTGGGAGGCCTTCATCGGCGGCGTCGAGATCGCCAATTCCTTCACCGAGCTGAACGACCCCGACGAGCAGCGCCGCCGTTTCGAGCAGCAGGCCGACGAAGTCGCCAGGGGGGACGAAGAGGCTCAGCCCTATGACGAAGGCTTCATCGAGGCGCTGGAGCAGGGAATGCCACCGACCGGCGGGGTCGGCCTCGGCATCGACCGCCTGGTGATGATGTTCACCGGCACCAGCTCCCTGCGCGAAGTTGTGCTCTTCCCCGCCATGCGCGACTGACGTTCACCCACCCTCGCCACCCCGGCGCTGGTCCCGGACACGCATCGTTTACGCGGTAGTCGGTTGCGCCAGATAGTCTCGGGGTAGCGAACGCCAGAGGCCCTTCAAACACTTCCCCGGGAGACAGAATGAACGACAGAACCCGCGCCCTCCATGACCTCGGACAGAGCCTCTGGGTGGACAACATCACCCGCTCGATGCTCGACGACGGCACACTTGAGCGCTACGTCTCCGACTACTCGGTTACCGGGCTGACCTCGAACCCGACGATCTTCGACAAGGCGATCGCCGGCGGCAGCGATTACGACGCCCAGATCGCTGACCTTGCTGCGACCGGAGCCGAACCTGAGCAGATCTTCTTCGAGCTCGCCATGGCCGACCTGCGTCGGGCAGCAGACTACTTCTCAGTGACCCACATGCGCACCGACCGCGTAGACGGCTGGGTTTCGCTCGAAGTCTCGCCGCTGCTGGCCGACGACGCCAACGCGACTATCGAGCAGGCGGTCCACCTGCACGCCCGGGCCGAGCGGGAGAACCTGTTCATCAAGATCCCCGGCACCGAGGCCGGGCTGACAGCGATCGAAGAGGTGATCTTCCGCGGAGTGCCGGTGAACGTGACGCTGCTGTTCTCCCGGGAGCAGTACCTCGCCGCCGCTGACGCCTACATGAGGGGAATCGAGCGCCGGGTGGCGGCAGGCCTCAACCCGGCCGTCGCCTCGGTCGCCTCGCTCTTCGTCAGCCGGTGGGACGCGGCCGTGGTCGACGACGTGCCGGCCGACCTGCGGGCGAAGCTGGGCGTGGCGGTCGGCCAACAGGCCTACGCCGCCTACCGGGAGTTGATCGCCACCGATCGCGCACAGCAGCTCGCAAACCAGGGTGCCCGCACGCAGCGGCTGCTGATGGCCAGCACCGGAACCAAGGATGCAGAAGCCTCCGACGTGCTCTACATCGAGCACCTCGCCGCCCCGAACACGGTCAACACCATGCCGGAAAACACCCTCCACGCCTTCGCCGACCACGGGGAGGCCGGGGAGCCGGTCCCGGCCGATGGGGGCGGGGCTGAAGGCGTGCTTGCGGCCTACGGTGAGGCGGGCTTCGACGTTGACGGGCTCGCCGCGAGGCTCCAGTCGGAAGGCAAGGGCTCCTTCGCTGACTCGTGGCACGGACTGATCGGCTCGATCACCCGGCAGACCACCGCGGTCTGACCCCTCTTTTCCGTCCGGGTCCCTCCACTTGTTCCCGGGGCTCCCGACTCCGCGGCAACGCCTCCGGGGGCCGCAGGACGCCCTCGTTATACTGGCTTATTCGCCTGTGCCCGACAGACCGGAGGTCAAATCCCCCGAAGTCCAAGCGACTCGAACAGGGATAGGGCAGCCGGCGAAAGTCCATTCAATTTTCAACCGAACCGTCCACAGATCACGTACTACATACAACCGCCGACCCATAGCCGATACTCATCCAGACCGAAGGGTTTGAGGTAGCGAGGAACTTTTGTTCGAGAGATTCACAGAACGCGCACGTCAGGTAGTCGTCCTCGCTCAGGAGGAGGCTCGGACGCTCAAGCACAACTACATCGGCACCGAGCACATTCTGCTCGGCCTTCTGCGCGAGGAGGAAGGGCTCGCCGCGCGGGTCCTCGAGTCGCTCGACATCACCGTGGAGCGCGTCCGCGCCCAGGTGGTCCGGATCGTCGGCTCCGGTGAAGAGGTCACATCCGGCCAGATCCCGTTTACTCCCCGTGCCAAGAAGGTCCTCGAACTGGCCCTTCGTGAGGCGCTCAGCCTGGGCCACAACTACATTGGCACCGAGCACATCCTGCTGGGCCTGGTCCGTGAGAACGAAGGCGTCGCTGCCCGCATCCTGCTCGACTTCGACGCCGACTCGGACAAGATCCGTAACGAAGTCATCCGCATGCTGTCCGGTCCCGGTGGCCGCCGGCCGGGTCAGGCACCTGGCGCGACCAGTGGCGCCCCGGCCGAAGGCGGCAAGAAATCTTCGAAGCTGCTCGACCAGTTTGGCCGCAACCTGACCAAGCTGGCCGAAGACGGCAAGCTCGATCCAGTGGTCGGCCGCGAGACCGAGATCGAACGCATCATGCAGATCCTCTCCCGCCGGACCAAGAACAACCCGGTCCTGCTGGGTGAGCCCGGTGTCGGCAAGACCGCCGTGGTGGAGGGCCTGGCCTCGCGCATCATCAAGGGCGAGGTGCCGGAGATGCTCCGCGACAAGCAGATTTACACGCTCGACCTCGCCGCCCTGGTGGCCGGTTCCAAGTACCGGGGTGAGTTCGAAGAGCGGCTGAAGAAGGTGATGAAGGAGATCACCCAGCGCGGCGACATCGTCCTGTTCATCGACGAGATCCACAACCTGGTCGGAGCCGGCGCTGCCGAGGGAGCTATCGACGCCGCCTCGATCCTCAAGCCCGCCCTCGCCCGTGGCGAGATCCAGACCATCGGCGCGACCACTCTCGACGAGTACCGCAAGTACCTCGAGCGTGACTCCGCCCTCGAGCGTCGCTTCCAGCAGATCCGCGTCGATCAGCCCACCCCGGAGCAGACGGTCAAGATCCTCGAAGGGCTGCGCGAGCGCTACGAGCAGCATCACAAGGTCCAGATCTCGGACGAGGCTCTGGAAGCAGCCGCCGAGCTGGCCGACCGCTACATCTCCGACCGCTTCCTGCCCGACAAGGCGATCGATCTGATCGACGAAGCCGCTTCCCGCATGCGGATCAAGTCGATGACCGCACCGCCGGTTTACCGCGACCTCGAAGAAGAGATCGAGACCGCCCGCCGTGAGAAGGAAGCCGCGATCGAGGCCCAGGAGTTTGAAAAGGCCGCCAACCTGCGCGATACGGAGCGCCAGCTGACCACCCGCAAGCGCGGCCTCGAGGAGGAATGGGCCGAAGGCGAGGAGGGCGAGCGTCCCGTGCTCGGTGAGGAAGAGATCGCCGACATCGTCTCGATGTGGACCGGCATCCCCGTCTTCAAGCTGACCGAGGCCGAGACCAAGAAGCTGATCGAGATGGAAGGCGAGCTTCACAAGCGTGTGATCGGCCAGGAAGCGGCGATTGAAGCCGTCTCCAAGGCGATCCGCCGCTCCCGGGCCGGGATCAAGGACCCGAAGCGTCCGGCCGGCTCATTCATCTTCCTCGGCCCGTCCGGCGTCGGAAAGACCGAGCTCGCCAGGACCCTGGCCGAGTTCCTGTTCGGCGATGAGGAATCGATGATCCGGATCGACATGTCCGAGTACATGGAGAAGCACGCGGTAAGCCGCCTGGTCGGCTCGCCTCCCGGATATGTCGGCTATGACGAGGGCGGCCAGCTGACCGAGGCCGTGCGTCGAAAGCCATACTGCGTACTGCTGCTCGACGAGATCGAAAAGGCCCACCCGGACGTCTTCAACATCCTGCTCCAGATCCTGGAAGACGGCCGTCTGACTGACTCCCAGGGCCGCACCGTGGATTTCCGCAACGCGATCATCATCATGACCTCGAACATCGGGGCCAGCGAGATCGCCCGCAACCAGGGCATCGGCTTCACCGTCTCCGACGAGACCGGGATCACCTACGAAGACATGAAGAGCCGGATCATGTCCGAGCTGCGCAAGGTCTTCCGTCCCGAGTTCCTCAACCGTATCGACGAGGTCATCGTCTTCCACAAGCTAGCCCGCGAAGAGGTTCGCCAGATCATCGAGCTGATGATCGGACGGGTGCGAAACCAGGTCGCCCAGCACGAGCTGATGCTCGAGCTCGACAACGACGCCAAGGACTTTCTCGTGGACAAGGGCTGGGATCCATCCATGGGTGCGAGGCCGCTCCGCCGAGCGATCCAGCGCTACGTCGAGGACCCGCTTGCCGACGAAGTCCTGCGTGCCGGCGGGGGAGATTCGGTGGCGGGCTCGCTGGTCACGGTCAAGCGCGACGAGTCCGGTGACGAAGCCGACAAACCGCTCAAGCTGAAGATCACCAAGCCGCGCAAGAAGGCCGCTCCGAAGGAGCCCGAGAAGGTCGGTGTTGCCGCCCCCTCAGGTTCCGAGTCAAGCGACGACTCCGCACCGGACAAGCCGTCCGACCCCCCGGCCGACGCCGGAGGCGGAAGCGCCGCCGAGCCCGCCTCGGAGTAGAGCCTCTGCAACCCCTGGTTTCCGTTGCCTGACCCGGATTCGTGGCCTGCTTGCAGCTTCGGCCCAGCGAAAGGCCCGCTCCAACTCTCGCGGAGTCTGGGGAACCTGCGGCGGTTTCTGAACCACGTCGCCCCGCCCGCCCGCCCGACTTCGGAATCGCCGGCCTGCTGGGGGGTAGCCCCTGTGCGAACCGACTTCAGGTAATGAAACTATTCAAATAATGCTATTATCTGGATGTGGAGAAGAGTCCGACGCGGCCATCCAGGGAAACACGCACTCAAAGCCGGGAGCGGACCCGGAACGAGTTGATCGAGGCGACTCACCGCGTCTACGTTCGAGAGGGCTTCGACGGCACCACCGTAGGCAAGATCGCTGAAGAAGCCGGTTATACGACGGGAGCGGTCTACTCGAATTTCGCCGGCAAGCTGGACCTTCTCTTCGCCCTGATGGAGCGCCAGTCGCACAGCTTCGCGCTCGGCAGGTTGAAGGTGGCGGGCGGCCTGCCCGACATCGACTCGAAGTTCGTGGCTCTTTCCTCCCAGTGGCAGGCCACGATCGAGGACAACATCGAGATCTACCAGCTGATGTATCGGCTTCAGGCGCTGTCTGTCGGAGACTCGGAGGCCCGCGGCCGCTTCGAACAACTCGACCAACGCATCAGGGATCGACTGGCGGTACTGATCGAGGAGGAGCTGAGCGATCTCGACATCGAGTTCACGGTGCCAGTGGCCCGGTTGGCGAGCACGGTTCAGGCTCTCTCCAATGGATTCTCGATGCGCCAGACCACCCGAATCGACCAGGGCCTCTCGATCGAGTTTTCAGACGCCGTGCGAGCTCTCTTCCAGAGCATGACCCGACCAATGGATTCGGCGGAAAGATGAGCCCTGCCGCCGACCCCGAAAAGAGGCGACCCGGGGTCGAGACGAACCCGCCCGAGCCGACACTGGTCACCAACCTCGCGGATCTGATCAGGCGGACAGCCTCAGAGAATCCAGAGCAGGTTGCCATTCACTGTCCGGTCGGAGCCGGACGGGGCGACCGCAACGGCTACGAACAGGTGACCTTTTCTCAGCTCGACCAGGAGATCGATCGCCTGGCCCACGGTCTTGTCAGCGCAGGGTTCAGGCCGGGTGAGAAGACGGTCCTGCTGATCAGACCGTCGCCCGAGCTCTTCTCGGTCTGCTTCGCGATGATCCGCGCCGGGATCGTGCCGGTGGTCGTCGACCCCGGCCTCGGCCGTAAGCGACTGGCATCCACCATTGCCACCATCCGCCCCGAGGGGTTCATCGGCGAGCCGCTCGCGCACGCCGCACGGCTTGCTCTGCGCCTGGGGCGCGGCACGGTCAGAAAAACGGTGACCACCGGAGGCCGAGCGCTCGGCGCCGCCTTCACTCTCGACCGGATTCGCGAGCTTGGAGCATCCGAAACGGGACCGTTCGTCTCGGCGACCGATCCCGACGAGGTCGCAGCAATCGCTTTCACCAGTGGCAGCACCGGCACCCCGAAGGGCGTCGTCTACCGCCACCGGAACTTCACTTCCCAGACCGGCCTTATCGCGCAGGGCTTCGGGTTCTTCCCCGGAGAGACAGACCTCGCCACCATGCCTCTGTTTTGCCTGTTTGCGGTCGCCGGAGGAGTCACCGTGGTCGTCGCCGACATGGACTTCAGCAAGCCGGCCGATGCCGATCCGGCAAAGCTCGCCCGGGCGATCGCCGAGTTCGAGGTGACCACTCTGTTCGCATCGCCGGCCCTACTGGAGACGCTCAGCCGCTGGGCGGAAGACGGCGGTCGGACTCTGCCTTCGCTTCGGCGGGTGGCTTCGGCCGGGGCTCCCGTTTCGCCTCAGCTGATTTCCCGATGCCAGGCGATGCTGGAGGAGCCCGCCGGGATGATGATTCCGTACGGTGCGACCGAGGCCCTTCCGGTTTCCGGCATCGGCGGCGACGAGGCCTTGGCGGCGAATTCGCTGGAAGGACGGCAGGGAGCCGGGGTGTGTGTCGGAAGACCGTTCGACGGGGTACATGTCTCGGTCATCAAGGCGACTGACTCGAAGATCCGGGTCTGGAGCGACGACCTGCTGGTCGAGCAGGGAGAGATCGGAGAGCTGGTCGTCTCCGGGGCTCACATCACCGATTCCTACTTCAACGATCAGGAGAACACCGAGAAGTCCAAGATCAGGGTGTCGGCGGCCAAGCCCCCACTTCACCGCATGGGGGATCTCGGATACCTCGACGACCAGGGACGCATCTGGCTTTGTGGCAGAAAGTCGCAGCGGGTCACGGCGGCCGACGGGAGCGTCCACGACACGGGCAGGGTCGAGCCGGTCTTCGAAGCCCATCCGTCCGTCTACCGGGCCGCGCTGGTGGCGGTTGACACCGGAACCGGTTCGCGTCCGGCTCTCTGCGTCGAGACCGATAGCGGGGTACCCGTGGGCGGGAGCGAGGAAATCCGCGAAGAGCTGCTGGAGATCGGCAGTCGGTATCCGACCACCGACGGTATCGAGGAGATCCTCTTCCATCCGGCCTTCCCGGTTGACGTCCGACACAACGCCAAGATCGAACGCGAGGCCCTCGGAGCCTGGGCCACCGACGAGCTGGAGAAGGCCACGACCGTCGACGGTCGGTTCTTCGAGTCCAGCTACGGCCGCATCCACTATCGCCGCGAAGGATCTGGCAGTCCGATCGTATTCCTCCACAACGGTGGCACCAGCCTCGAGATCTGGTCCCGGCAGGTCGAGCAGCTTTCTCGAAATCATGAGACTTTCGCAATCGATCTGATCGGTTTCGGAAACTCCGACAAGCCGATGGTCGACTACGACCTCGAGCTGAACGTCGAGATCCTCGGCCAGTTCATCGACGACCTGGCGATTGACCGACCGGTACTGGTCGGCAACTGCATGGGCAGTGCCACCGCTTTGCGCTATGCCGAGAACAACCCTTCGAGGGTCTCCGGCGTTTTTGCGATCAACGCCCTGGCCGAGAGCACCGTCGACGAGGGCGTGTTCAGACTTCTTTCCAAGGTGGCGAAACCTCTACGAAGCACCCGCTTCTCGATTCGCGCTCTGCCCGAGCGGATCCCGGTGCCGTCTCGATTTTTGCGGCTGCTGGCCGCGACCCAGTTTTCGAATCCTGGCCGGCTCGAACGCCGAATGGTTGAAGAGCGTTATAGAAGTCCGGCCCAGCTGCGTGTGATGACGAGTCTGTTCGCCAATATCGACAGCTTCTCGGCGATCGACCGCATCGATGGCATGCCCGACGGGTTTCCTGTATGGACGATCTGGAGTCGGGACAACCGTGTCCTGCCTCTCGAGTCAGGCGAGCTTTTGATGGATCGGATCGGCCCGGATCGCCGCGAGATAGTCGGCGGCGGCCACTTGGCGATGGTTGAAAACCACGCGGAGGTCACGGCTCTTCTCGTCGAGTTTCTCGAAAGTACGACCGCGTGAAAAGGAACGCCGGAGAACGATGAGAACGACGGTTGCCGCCCCCTCAGGTTCCGAGCCAAGCGACGACTCCGCACCGGACAAGCCGTCCGACCCCCCGGCCGCCGACGGCCCCGCCGCAGACGCCGCCGCCGAGTAACCCAGCCGCCGGGTAACCCAGCCGCCGCGTGACCAGGCGCCGCCGGCTTACTTGCCGACGAAGTACGGCTGGAACCAGGTCTTTTCAGCCCGGCGCTGCTTGACCTTGTTCAGGTACGGCTCGACCGGCCGGCTGGGCGGGCCCCACCAGCGACCCGAGTACCAGGCGCCCATGCTGCCCCAGAGGTCGCCGGCCCGGTAGGGACGGCCGTTGTCGGGCTCGCGATTGAGCCAGGTCTGGAGTCCGTCGAAGTAGGAGCGGACGATGCCGCCGTAGTAGTCGGCATTGAAGGCTGTGAAGTAGCGCGCGATCCGGCAGTCGCCCCGGCAATGGTATGGCCGTCGGACCTGGTAGAGGCCGAAGGAGTCGCCGTTGTCGCCCAGTGTGGACATCTGCCACCAGGACTCGACCGTCGCGACAGCCCTCATGATGTTCGTATCGATCCCCCATTTGTGGGCGGCCCACTGGATGATCTCGTCGGTTGTGCCCTTGAAGCGGCCGTTGACGTAGCGCGCGTACGGCATCTCGCTGCGCTTGCGCCAGGGGATCAGGAGTTTTCTGCTTGGGACCCGGTAGTTCGAAGCACGGTTCTCCGGCCTCGGCTCCCACTCGGAGCGCGTAACCAGCTTGGCTGCCGCTTTGCTGGTCCTTGGCCCCCAGCCGATGCCCCGGTTCTTCTCGAGCCCGGCATCGGCTGCAGAGGGCATCGCAAGCAGGCCGACGGCGACCAGGGTCGCCACCAGGAAAGTGGATGCGGCCGCGACCGGGGACGGTCGCGAGCCGACTGAAAGACGCGGACTCACAGCCGAAGTCTGACAGATGGAACCCTTACGCAGCCTAAATTTCGGGTCCGCTGACCGTTTCCGGACGGATCGCCGATGAGATAGCCGTCGCCGGACGTGGGCTCAGCTGCGCTCGGCGAGCACCACCTCGGCCGCGGCCTGGGCCGCCTCGATCTGCCCGGCCACCAGATCCAGGCCGTTGTCCCAGAAAGACGGGTCGGTGAGGTCGACGCCCACGAGCCTGCCCAGCTCTTCCGGCGGGCGCGATCCGCCCGAAGCAAGCATCTCCAGGTATCCGGGCACGATCTCGTCGCCGCGCTCCTCGTACAGCCGGTAGACGGAGAGCGCGAGCAGCTGGCCGTAGGAGTAGGCGTAGACGTAGCCGGGTGATCCGATGAAGTGGGGCACATAGGACCACCACGCGCGGTAGCCGTCGGTGATCTCGACCGAATCGCCGAGCAGCTCAAACTGGGTCTCGTGCCAGAGCTCGCCGAAGCGCTCGACCGAGAGCTCGCCTTCGCTGCGGCGGGCTGTATGGACCCGATCCTCGAACTGGTTCATCGCGATCTGCCTGAAGACGGTCGCGATCTGTCCTTCGACCGCTTCAGCCAGCAGACCGAGTCTGGAGGCCGGGTCCTGCTCGGCTTCGAGCAGTCGGCCGAAGACGAGCTCCTCGGCGAATACCGAAGCGGTCTCGGCGACGGTCAGCGGCGTGTCCTGATGGAAGACGCCGCGGTCGGCAGCCAGGGTCTGGTGGAGCCCGTGCCCCAGCTCGTGGGCCAGGGTGAGCACGTCCCGGCGGCGGTCGGTGTAGTTGAGCATCACATAGGGGTGAACCGAAGGTACGGTCGAAGCGCTGAAGGCTCCGCCTCGCTTGTCCGGACCGGGGGGAGCGTCAATCCAGCGCTCATCGAAGAATCGCGAGACGACGGAACCGGCCCGGGGGCTGAGCGAGTCGAAGGCCGTCTGGACGATCTGGCGTCCTTCGTCCCACTCGATTTTGCGGTCGTCGGTGGCGATCGCCGCCATACGGTCGTAGTCGGCCAGTCGCTCGACGCCGAGCAGCTTGGCTTTGGTCCGGTACCAGGAACGGGCGAGCTCGTAGCGGCCCTTCACCGCTTCGACAAGAGCCTGGACGGATTCGTCCGAGGCCTCGTTCGAGAGGTTGCGCGTCGCCAGCCAGTGCGGGTAGCCACGCAGCCGGTCGTTGGTCGACTTCGCCTGGAGCAGGGTGTTGAAGACATAGGCCCTGGTCCGCAGGCCGGGCTGAAGGGCTTCGGTGACCGCTTCGGCGGTGCTCCGCCGGACCTCGCGGTCGGGGTCGGCCAGGCGGGAGAGGGCGATGTCGAGCGACACCGGCTCGTCGGAGTCGCCGCCGGAGCCGGCATCGGGGTCGGCATCGCTGTCGCCTTCGGCACTGGACGCAGCCGGTGGCAGCTCGACCCGGATCGCCGAGGCCAGCTCGTCAAAGAGCCGGCTCCAGGCGCCGGCACCGGTCAATGAGAGCTCGGTCATGATGCGCTCTTCGGGTTCGCTGAGCAGGTGGTCACGGTAGCGCCGCTCGTTGCGCAGGTAGTGCTCGCAGAAGTCGAGGCCCTCGCCGGACAGCATCGCCTCGGCCTGCTCGTCGTCAAGCGCGGCCCACTCGAGTTCGAAGAAGATCAGCCGCGTCTGGATCGCTGTCGCCTTTTCGGAGCCCATCTGGAGCAGGGCTCCGTTGGCCGGGTCGGCGGTATCGGCAGCGAAGCGAAGGTGGGCGTAATTGAGAGCACGCCCGGCGAGATCGGAGATCGAGGCCAGCTTCTCCATCGCCAGCCGCAGCCCGTCTGAGCCCAGTTCAGCGACCTTGCCTTCGTACTCCTCGGCGAACGCTCCGGCCGCTCCGTCGGCCTTCTCGAGCAGCGAAGTCACCGCCGCCCGGGGGTCATCCGTGGACTCGCCCGCAAGGAGATCATCAAGATTCCAGGTGACTTGTTCGAGGGTGCTCATTTCGATCTCCTTGGTCTCTGCGGGTCGGTTGCTTCTAACAGAGGCGTCTTCCGAGCCGGCTGCAGATCAACCGGCTGTGGCCCCGGCCTTGATCTGGCGGCGGATGATCCAGTCGCCGATCAGCGAGCCGGGCGGCCCGAGCGTAACCACCACGATCGCCGGGAACCACCAGCCCCACCACTTCTGGAGCGAGCCGTAGGCGCAGAGCCCGATCAGGGCGACGAACAGAAAGCCGTGGATCGGTCCAAGCATGCCGACGATGTCGTGCCTGTCGGCTATCCAGCGGGACGCCCAGATCAGCGGTATCAGCAGCAGGACGTCAACGATGGCAACCCAGGCGATGATGTTGAGAAAGCGCATCTCCCGGGGGGAGCCGGGCGGGTCGGCCGCATTGGGCTGCTCGACCGGACGGGATGGATCAGCCGGGCCGGACGGAGACTCGGGGAGGGACGGCTGAGGGGGCTGCGCGGAGTCGCTCATACCGGCAGTTCGAGGCCGAACCAGACGACGCCCAGGGTGAGCAGGAAGGTCAGGCCCATCAGGGCGTGGACCTTCGGGTACTTCATGTGCGCGGCCAGCGAGACGAAAACGAGGATCAGCAGGGTCAGCTTGATGTGGAGGGCGCCGTCGCTCCAGAGGTCGTAGTGCGAGGCCAGCAGCATGCCGGTGAAGACCGAGATCGCGATCGCGACCAGCGAGCCCCAGCCGAAGTTCTGTGCGATCGCCTTCATCCGGGCCGGGTCGGGGTTGCTGCGCTCGACCGGCACGATCGTTGCCGCCAGCATTATCTGGCCTCCGACGAAGAAGGCCATCGCGATCACGTGGATGAAAAGCACAAGTTCCATGGGCGGATCCTATTGACCGGGGGGAGGGGAACGTCCTGCCCGGTCCTTGGCCTGACGGAAGATGGCGAAGATCCGTTCAAGTCACGCCTGCCAGTCCCGCGGCCATGTCGCCCTGGCCTGGACCGGCAAGTGCCCTGGCTGCGGCGAGTGGAACACGCTTGTTGAAACCGTCGCACCGGCCGCCGGAGCAGGCGCTGTCAGCTGACGCTGCCTCGCGGAACTATCCACTGCTCAGGCCCGGTTGATGCCGCAGGTCGCGATTTCTCCGGGAGAAGCTCCTGACCGCTATGCCCGTCGCTGCCTGGCGAGTCAGGTGCGTCCTCTGGCTTCGTCACCCGAAACCGGCCGGCGGACCCAGGCCCGATCGCCTGGGTCCGCCCTGGTCCGGCTCGCTATCCGTCAGCCGTTGCGTTCGCTCAGCGAGGCGCTGAAGATGCAGGCGCCGCCGTCGCCGTACAGGCCGTTGCCACCCGCGAGAGTGCCGTTCTTGACCGCGATAGAAGGCTGCATCTCAAAGCTCAGGCCGCTAGGGGTGAACACGCTGGTCGCGTTCGAGGAATCAGCCTCAACATCAGCCGTGTTCGCTCCAGCAGCTTCTTCCAGCAACTCCCGATTCGCCTCCAGCGTGTCGGTGTTGAGGAAAAGCGGGTCCCCGTCCAACCTGTCTTCTGCGGATTCGAAAAGCACCCCGTTTTCCGACGTCTTGATGAAGATGGAAGCGTTGGTGTCCGGTCCCGACGCATCGGTGATGCACTTTGAATAGATCGTGATCGGACCCGCGGTGAACATCACGTTCTCGGGAGCCGCCGCGCGTGCCGCGGCCTCGGTCGGTCCGGAAGTCGCCGCGATCCTGGTCTGCTTGTATGTCCGGTAGCCGTCCAGGCTCTGCGCGCTGGTGGCGTTCGGCACCGGCCCGAGGGAGCTTTCCTTGACCTTGGCACCGGTCACCGCGTCGTTTTTGATCTTCCCGGTGGTGATCGCGCCGCCCTTGATCTTGGCAGTGGACACCGCGTTGTTCTTGATCTTCTTGGTGACGACCGCGTTCTTCTTGAGTTGATTGCTGCCGACGCTGTTCTTGGCGAGCGCGGCGTAGGAAGCGCCGCCGAGCGCTACGAAAAGTGCCAGCGAGCTGATCAGCAGACTCGGTGTGATCTGTTCCTTCAATCGCTTCATGGTCAAGCCCCTGTCTGAGTTGGATGGTCGGATGGCCAGAAACTAGACGACCAGGGAGCCTGCGTCCAGTCCCCGTGCATCCACCGGCGACGAAAATCCGATTACGAAGCCAGCAGCGGGGCGCCGATCAAGCCGCCTTCGTCACGGTGCCCCTGGAGATCCCGGCTATTTCGTCTGGATCGTCCGGATCGAGGGTCCCGGGGGTGAGGCCGTCCACACCGGTCCTTAGCCTCATACCGATGGCGAAGATCCGTTCAAGTCACGTCTGCCAGACCTGCGGCCATGTCGCGATGGCCTGGGCCGGTAAGTGCCCTGGCTGCGGCGAGTGGAACACGCTGGTCGAAACCGCTGCCGCCCCGGCAAGCCCGAAGCGCGCCGGCGGACGCAGCGCGACCTCGGCAGCCGCCGGTCGCCCGATCGCCCTGCGCGATGTGACCGCGACCCGGGTTTCGCGGCTGATCACCGGGATCGGCGAGCTTGATCGCGTGCTGGGGGGCGGGATCGTGCCCGGCTCGCTGATCCTGCTCGGCGGCTCGCCAGGGATCGGCAAGAGCACGATCACCGGGATGGCGCTCGCCAACCTCCAGGCCGGCGGCGCCGAGACGCTCTACGTCTCGGGCGAGGAATCGGCGGCGCAGGTGAGGCTGCGGGCCGAGCGCCTCGGCCCGGCGGCGCTCGGAGTCAGGGTGCTTGCGGAGAACTCGCTGGAGACGATCCTGGCAACGATCGAGGCGGAGAAGCCGTCGGTCGCAGTGATCGACTCGATCCAGGCCCTGCACAACGCCGACCTGAGCGGAGCGCCGGGCTCGGTTGGCCAGGTCCGTGAGGCCGCAAACCGGCTGGCCGAGACTGCCAAACGGCTGGATGTGGCGATGATCCTGGTCGGCCACGTGACCAAAGAGGGCAGTCTGGCCGGCCCGCGTGTGCTGGAGCACCTGGTCGACTGTGTGCTGCAGTTCGACGGCGAGAAGGAGCGCACCTATCGCACCCTTCGCGCGATAAAAAACCGCTTCGGCGCGACCAGTGAGGTCGGCGTATTCGAGATGCGCTCAGGCGGCCTCACCGAGGTGAGCGATCCGTCGGCCCGATTCGTCGAGGAGGCGACCGGCGCGACCGGCTCCGTCGTATTGGCCTCGATGGAGGGAACGAGGCCGGTGCTGGTCGAGGTCCAGGCGCTGGTGAATCCGAGCGAGCTCGAGATCCCCCGCCGCGTGGTCAACGGCATCGACCGCAACCGGCTCAGCATGGTCCTGGCGGTGCTGGCCCGCCACGGGGGCGTCGGGCTCGGCACATCGGACGTTTTCGTCAACGTGATCGGAGGGGTCAGGATCGACGAGCCCGGGGGAGACCTCGCCGTCGCGCTGGCCGTTGCATCCGCCCAGCGCGGCAGAAGCGTCGTCGGCACGGGCGGCAGACCACTCGCCTGCTTCGGAGAGCTCGGCCTGACCGGTGACATCCGGTACGTCGGCCATGCCGACCGCCGGGTTGCCGAAGCAAACAAGTTCGGCCTCGACCCCGTAGTCGGGCCTCCCAGCGGCGACAGTCTGCCCGGCCTGGCGCCCTGTCCGACTTTGCGGCAGGCACTGCGGACGGCTTTCTCGGACGCACAGGAGCAGGCTGCCGCCTGAGCGGAGGGACGCACAGGGGCAGCCTGCCGCCTGAGCGGAGGCAGGGCCCCGCTGCCGGGTTTCGCAAGGCTTCATGCCGATCCGCAGCAGACCGCATTAGAATGCGGAATATGGCATAATTGGGGGGATGTTACCGGCAGTTGAAAGCGACTTAGCTCACCTTTCTGAGCGTCAGGATCCAAGGCTTCTCCGTGCCATTGATGCGGTAGCACCGGGCACCTCCCTGCGAGAGGGCCTCGACAACATCGTGCACGCGCGCACCGGCGGTCTGATCGTGGTCGGCGAGACCGAGGACTTCGCCTTCATGCTCTCCGGCGGCATCAAACTGGACATCGATTATACGCCCGCGATGCTCTACCAGGTGGCCAAGATGGACGGCGCGATCCTGATCAACTCGGACGCGACGACGATCAGCTGGGCCAACGTCCAGATGATGCCCGATCCGACCATCCACTCCTCTGAGACAGGCACCCGGCACCGGACCGCCGAAAGAATCTCCAAGCAGGTCGACGCCCTGGTGATCGCGATCTCCCAGCGGCGTGAAGTGGTCTCGCTCTACCTCGACGGCATGAAGTACATCCTTCAGGACATCCCTTCGGTGCTGGCCAAGTCCAACCAGGCCCTGGCGACGCTGAACAAGTACCGCAGCCGGCTCGACGAGCTCAGCGAGCGGCTGACCCGGGCCGAATTCAACGGTGAAGTTGTCCTCTACGACGCGCTGGCCGTGCTCCAGCGTTCTGAGCTGGTTTCGCGCATGGCGGTCGAGGTCGAGCGCTACATCGTTGAACTCGGCGCCGAGGGCCGGCTGATCGAGATGCAGCTCGAGGAGACCATGATCGGCGTATCCGCCGACCGCACCGCCCTGATCCGCGACTACGCGACCGAGGACACCGAAGGCTCCCTGGACCAGATCACCGGGGAGATCGCCTCGCTGCCCCATCAGGATGTGCTCGACTTCGGCCGCCTCGCCGAGACTCTCGGTTACGACCGCAAGCTCAATACGCTCGACTTCACGGTCCAGCCCCGCGGCCACAGGCTGCTCGGTCAGGTGCCGCGACTGCCCCGGCTGGTCGTCCAGAAGATCGTCAACCAGTTCGGCTCGCTCGGACAGGCGCTGGGCGCCTCTGACGAAGAACTGGCCTCGGTTGACGGTGTCGGCCCTTCCCGGGCCAAGGAGATCCGCGAGGGCATCAGGCGGCTCCAGGAGTCCGCCCACGCCGACCAATACTTGAATACATGACGGTCTCGGCCGTCGCGACGAAACAAAGGAGCATCTGATTTCTGATTCAGACGAAGTGATTGACGACCTCGACGAAGACACCGTCGCGGTTGACGAGGATTGCGATTTCGAAGAAGGCGAGAAGGTCGTTTACCCGCATCACGGGGCCGGCGTCGTGCTCAAGAAGGAGAGCACCGAACTGCTCGGTGAGACTCGTGAGTACCTGACGATCAAGATCCTCCACAACGACATGACGGTCAAGGTTCCGACCGAGAACGCCCAGATCACCGGCCTGCGCCGCGTGATCGACGAGGATGAGATCAAGAAGGTCATCTCGGTCCTCTCGGACGAAGTCTCCGACATGCCCAAGAACTGGAACCGCCGGTTCAAGTACAACAAGGAAAAGATCAAGACCGGCAACGTGTTCGAACTGGCCGAGGTCGTCCGCAACCTCGCCCTGCGTGAGATGGAGAAGGGACTTTCGACCGGGGAGAAGCAGATGTACACCCGGGCGAAGAAGATCCTCGCCTCGGAGTTCATGTACGCGCTCGACAAGGATGAAGAGGGCGCCGAGGGGTACCTGGACAACCTGCTCGAAGAGCGGTTCGAGGCTTCGGTCGCGGCCGCCGCCGCTGCCTGATCGCCGGTGGCGGCTGGTCCCGCATCCGGGGGCCTCGCCGCCGCCCTGATCGTCGCCGCCGGCTCCGGCGAGCGGCTCGGGGCCGGTGGCCCGAAGGCACTCGTCCCCCTGGCTGGTCGGGCGATGTTCGAGTACTCGCTCGAGTCCTGCCTGGCAGCGGCGACGGTCGGCCCGATCGTGATCGTGGTACCGCCGGGCCGGCTGAAGACCTTCGGCGACCTTGTTGCGGCCCTGCAGGGCGCAGCCTCGACCGGTCCGGTTGGTGGCCCGCCATTCCAGGCAGGCGAAATGCCACCGATCCGTGTGACCGAGGGTGGGGCGACCAGATCGCAGTCGGTTGCCGCGGGCCTGGAGTTGATCGACGCCGGCATTGTCGTGGTCCACGACGCCGCCCGGCCGCTGGTCACGCCGTCCCTTGTCGACGAGGCGGTCACGGCTCTTGAGGCGGCAACGGAGCTTGACGCCGTGATCGCGGCCGCCCCGGTGACAGACACCATCAAGCGGATCGATTCAAGGGGCCGGGTGGCCGAAACCCTCGACCGCTCCATGCTGCGAACGGTCCAGACGCCGCAGGTCTTCAGGCGCGAAGCGCTGCTGGCGGCGATCGCCGCCGGGGACCTCGAAAGCGCCACCGACGATGCCTCGCTGATCGAGGCCAACGGAGGCGCTGTCGCCGTCCTCGCCGCCCCTTCCTTCAATATCAAGGTCACGGTCCCCGAGGACATGGTCTTCGCCGAGGCCCTGCTCGCCGACCGCAACTGAAAAGACGACCGGGAAACAGATGCTTACCGACTACCACGTTCACCTTCGCCAGGACGACATCGAAGCCACAGCGGAGACCCACTTTACCCCCGAGAACATCGAGCGCTACTTCGAAGCGGCCGGCCGGGCCGGAATCGAAGAGCTCGGATTCGCCGAGCACCTGTACCGCTTTACCGAGTCGCTGACGATCTGGGATCACCCCTTCTGGCAGGAATGGGCGCTCGACGACCTTGACGCCTACTGTGAGGCTGTCTCGGCGAGCCCGGCCAGGCTCGGGATCGAAGCCGACTTCGTCCCGGGCGCCGAGGACCGCACATCGAACCTGCTCGACAAGCGGCCGTTCGACTTCGTCGTCGGTTCGATCCACTTCATCGGCGACCGCTCCCTCGATACGGAGGAGTTCACGATCTGGGATGACCGCAGCGATCCGGATGAGATCTGGCGTCGATACTTCGAAACCCTCGCGGCGGCCGCGCGTAGCGGGCTGTTCGACGTGCTCGCCCATCCCGACCTGGTCAAGGTGTGGGGGAGGGCAGGCCGGCGACCCTCGCGCGATCCGCGATTCTTCTACGAGCCTGCGATCGAGGCGATCGCCGAGACCGGCGTCGCGGTCGAGGTTTCGACCGCCGGCCTTCGCAAGGCGGTCGGTGAGATCTACCCGGCCGACGATTTCATGGAGATGTGTGTGGAGGCCGGCGCCACCTTCGCGCTTTCTTCCGACGCCCATGAGCCCGGCCAGATCGGCTTCGAGTACCCGGCAGCGCTCGAGTTCCTTGAACGCCACGGGGTGGGCGAGATCGCCGTCTTCGAGGGTCGCAGCAGCCGGCTCGAACCGGTCGCCGGGGCGGTCAGGTCCTGATGGCGGTCTGTGTCGGCATCGGCTACGACAGCCATCGCTTCGGTGAGGATCGCCCGCTGATTCTCGGTGGAGTTGAGATCCCGTTCGAACGCGGACTGATCGGCCACTCGGATGCCGATGTGCTCACCCACGCCGTGATCGACGCGGTCATGGGAGCAGGCGGTATGGGGGACATCGGCACCGTCTTCCCCGATTCGGACCCGCAGTGGCAAGGCGCCGACTCGGTCGGCATGCTGAGTACAGTGGTCGGCATGTTGAGAGGGCCGATCGTCAACGTGGACGTGACCGTGATCTGCGAGGAACCGAAGCTGGCGCAGCACAGGCCGGCGATGGTCGCGCTGCTCGAGGGCGTCACTTCGGCCCGGATCAGCGTCAAGGCAACCACCAACGAAGGCATGGGGTGGATCGGACGCGGCGAAGGCATCGCCGCGATCGCAGTCGCCTCGGTTGACCTTTCCTGACCATGATCACCGACCAGTTGAAAACCAGGCTCGCCGACGCCCGCTTCCAGCTGAAGGTGCTGGCCGAGACCGGCATCGTCTCCCCGATGCGGCCCGACCGCACGCTAAGGGTGCTGAGCACACTGGTCAGGGGTGGCACGACCCCGGCGACCGCCGCCCGGATCGCAGCAATCAAATACGGCGAAAAGCCTTTTATCGTCGATGAGGCAGGCAGCCTCAGCTTCACCCAGGTGGACCGCCGGACAAACTCACTGGCCCGCGCCATGGCCCGCATGGGCGTCGGCGGCGGGGACGGGGTTGCGATCATGTGCCGCAACCACCGCGGCTTCATCGAGTCCAACCTCGCCGCCTCGAAGCTCGGCGCGACCGCGCTCTTTCTGAACACCATGTTCTCCGGGCCCCAGCTTGCCGATGTGGTCCGCCGGGAGGGCCCGAAGGTCCTGATCTACGACGCGGAGTTCGCCGGGCTGCTCGGCGAAGTCCCCGAAGAGGTGATCCGGGTGCTCGCCGGGGACGACGCCGAAGCCGACGGCCCGGCGGGCGAGATCACGACGGAGGGGCTGATCTCCTCGACTGATGACGGGGCAATGGACTTCCCCTCCGAAGCCGCGCGTTTCATCATCCTCACCTCCGGAACGACCGGTGCCCCCAAGGGAGCCCAGCGAAACAGCCCGGAAGGCCTCGGCGGGCTCGCGGGTCTGCTCGACTGCATCCCGCACCGGTCGGGCGAAGTTATGGTGATCGCCGCTCCGCTCTTTCACTCATGGGGCTTCATCAATTCGGTGATCGCGATGACCCTCGGCGCCACGGTGGTTCTGGAGCGCAAATTCGACCCCGAGCGCACGATGGACCTGGTCGACCGGCACTCGGCCGATGTCCTGGTTGCCGTCCCGGTGATGCTCCAGCGCATCCTCGAGCTGCCACCCCATGTGAGTGCGGGCTTCCGGGCCGAGAACCTGAAGATCACGACTCTTTCCGGCTCTGCCCTCCCGGGAGGTCTGGCGACACGCTGGATGGACCGGTACGGAGACAGCGTCTACAACCTTTACGGCTCGACCGAGGTCGCCTTCGTCTCGATCGCCGGACCGGAGCATCTGAGGAAGGACCCGGCCACCGCCGGCAGGCCACCCAGAGGCACCGCGGTGATGCTGCTCGACGACGAGGGCGGTGAGGTTGCGAGAGGTGAGACAGGCAGGATCTTCGTAAACAACAACATGACTTTCGAGGGCTATACGGGCGGTGAGGACAAGGAGCGGATCGACGGCTTTCTTTCCAGCGGGGACGTCGGCCACTTTGACGCCAACGGCATGCTCTTCATTGACGGCCGCGACGACGAGATGATCATCTCGGGGGGTGAGAACGTATTCCCGGGCGAAGTTGAGGACCTGATAGCCGGCCACAAGGACGTGGTCGAGGTGGCGGTGCTCGGTGTGAAGGACGAAAAGTTTGGTCAGGCACTCAAGGCCTGGGTCGTTCCGGTCAAGCCCGGAGCCGTGGATGAGGCCGGGATAAAGGCCTTGGTACGGCAGAACCTCGCCTCCTTCAAGACCCCGAAGGAGGTCGTTTTCATTTCGGAACTTCCGAGGAACGCGACCGGCAAGATCCTGAAACGGTCGCTCGAGTAGTAAGTTTGCGTTGACGATGGGAGATCCGACTCCAGCTCCGTCCAAGGAAGAGGCAGCCGCCGGCGACGGTCTGCCCCCGGACCTGCGCGCCGTGGGCGAGGCATCCGCCCGCATGAATGCCCGCGTTGAGGCATACGCAAAGGAGCTCGACGAGCGCGAGTCAAAGGCCCGCAAGGCCGAGCTCGCGGCCCGGGAATCCGAGCTGAAGGCGCTTGGACAGGCGCGCGAGGCGGTCAGCCAGGCCAAGTCCTGGGAGAAGAAGGCGGCCGAGGCCGATGCCCGCTCGCAAGCCGTCGACCAGCGGATCGAGCAGGTCAGAACCCAGGCCGCCAGGGAGACCGCCGAGGCCCGCGAGGAGATCAAGGCCAAGGCCCGCGAAACACTGCGCAAGCTGAGCGGCGAGGCCCGCGAGAAGATCGAGCACGCGCAGGCGGCCAGACTGAAGGCCGAAGAGCAGGCGAAAGAACTGAAGGAAATAGAGACCGACCAGCGCGCCGCCCAGGCGACGCTGGAGGCCGAGCTCAAGCGCGCAGAGGGTGCGCTTGCCGAAGAGCGCGCCAGCCGCGAGGAAGCTTTGGGCAAGGTCGCCGCCGAAGGCGAGGAACGACTCGCCGCCCGGACCCGCCATCTTGAGGAGACGGCAGAGCGCCTCGCCCGCGAATCGCGCCAGGCCGCCGAGCGTGAGGCTGCCGGCCGGATCAGCGCCTACGAAGAGCGCGCCCGCAAGGCTCAGGACCGCGCCGCCCAGGCCGAGGCTCACTCCAACGAGTTCGAGCAGCTCGCCCGCCAGCGCGTCGCCGAGATCGAGTCCGAGATCGACCAGCGCGTCATGGAAGGAACCGAACAGGTCCGCCGGGAGGCTGCCGAGCGGGTCGAGGCTCTGATCGAGCGCTTCGGTCGCGAGGCCGAGGAAACTGCCCGAAAGCGAGCCGAAGAGCGGTTGCGCGACGAGGACGAGCGCATCCGGCGTGACGCCGAGCGGCGGGCCGAGCTGGCCCAGCAGTCGGCCGACGACGAGGTCCGCGCCGCCGCAGATCGCGCCCGGCAGGAAGCGCTCGCTGCCGCTTCAAGCACAGCTCCGAACTGGGAGCGAAACGAATCCTCCCGTGGGCCCGGCGAGGCTCCCGGTCCGCGTCGTCGCGGCGGTCCCGGCGGCGGCGGATACCGCACCTTCTAGCGTGTCTGTGCGACCCGGCCCCGCCGGTGAGATGCCCGGCCCCGCTCTCCGCGAACTGACCCCCTGATGCGCAAGATCAGCATCAGGGACACGATGAGCGGCGAGCGTCGTCTGCTCGACCCGTCCGGGGAGGTCGGCATCTACGCCTGCGGCCCGACGGTCTACAGCCGCATCCACATCGGCAACGCCCGTCCCTTCGTCGTCTTCTCGCTGCTGGCGCGCTTTCTGAAAAGCGAGGGCTACCGCACCCGACTGGCGATCAACGTCACCGACATCAACGACAAGATCTACACCGCGGCGGCTGAACGCGGGATCGAGTCCGGCAAGCTCGCCGAAGATATGACCGCCGCCTACTTCGAGGACACCGGCCGGCTGGGGCTCGGCCGGCCCGACGCCGAACCGCTGGCAACGGAGACGATCAAGCCGATCATCGAGCTGATCTCGGACCTGGTCGAATCCGGCAAT
>Ga0209181_10000219_pt1 | contig 105824 bp, 91 predicted proteins | sample MAT05_FD_187208 | JGI IMG/M metagenome (GOLD analysis project Ga0209181, IMG submission 187208) | Freshwater microbial communities from Lake Fryxell liftoff mats and glacier meltwater in Antarctica - MAT-05 (SPAdes) (version 2) | ecosystem: Environmental > Aquatic > Freshwater > Ice > Liftoff...
TGTCGGCGGCGGAGGCGGAGATCGAATTCACGCGACAGAAGAACGACGTGCTCCAACTGAAGCTGACGACCAAAACGACCGGGCCGGTGCGCGCGATCTGGCAGCTCGACGCCGAGCACATCGCGCGCTGCCAAGCCTTGACGCTGCGTCCGATTTCCATGCAGCAGACCGAGCGTTACCGGAAGGAAACCGAGAAGACGAAGGCGGATTTTTCCGAGGAGGAAGTGGCGCGTGTCTCGGAGCGAGTCCCGGCGGCCAAAACGCCGCCGAAGACGAAGCGCTTCAAGTTTCCCGCGGTTTTGGATTTGCAATCCGCGCTGCTCCTCGTGCGCAGCCAACCGCTCGCGGTGGGGGATCGCTACGAGTTCGTCGTCTACCCTTCACGCGCGCCATATCTCGGGCGGGTCGAGGTGCTGGCGAAGGAGACGCTGAAGATCGGCGAGCAGAGTTATCCGGCGACGAAAATCCAGCTCTCGCTGCAAGGCATCGACAAGGAACTCGCGTTGAAGCCGCACAAAAAATTCAAGGAGGCGCAGGGCTGGATTTCCGACGACAAAGATCGGCTGCTGCTGAAGATCGACGCCGAGGTTTTCGTCGGGCGCGTGTGGATGGAGCTGAAGTCGGTGAAGTTCCCCGATGAGGAACGTCAGCGCACCCAGATGCCGCGGTAGACGGGCGGCTCGCTCGGTCCGCGTGGGGCGAGGAACCCTTTCAATGGCACGGGCGAGCGGCCGGGGAGCAGGCGCAGAGCGCTGAGCGTCTGGAGATCGAGCCGGCCGGTGAGCGGCAGCCGGGCGGAGCGTTGGTAAGAAAGGATCGCCTCCTCGGTCGCTGGGCCGGTTTCTCCATCGATCGGGGCGCGGTAAAGGCCGCGGTTGGCGAGCTGGCTCTGCGCGCGGCGAAGCGTGAATTCCTGCACCTCGCGCGGGGCGTTGGCGTAGGGCGTGTCGGTAAAAAGCATGGGGAGATCCGCGGACGGTGGATCGAAACGGCGCGGCGCGGGGTCGACCGAATCATCGTCCACGGGCGGACGCGGGGCAGGCGCGATGACCGGCGGTTGCGCGGGCCGTCGGGCTTCTTCGCGCTGGAGAAAATTGCGATCGTTTTCGGCGGTCGGCGCCTTGCCGTGCGGCGTGGTTTTGCGGGGCTCGGGAGCAGGCTCGGATTTTGGGCCGGGAGCAGCGCCGATACCCAGCGATTTGGTCGTCTCGTCGGTCAGCGTGCCAGTGACTTCGAGGCCATTGCGAATCTGGTAACGGCGGAGGGCGGCGGTCGTTTCCGTGGAGTAGGAGCCGTTGATTTCGCCGTAGTAAAATCCCTGCGTCTTCAGCTCGGTCTGCACGTCGCGGATGCGATCGTCGGCGTGGAGGGGCAGCGCGGCGGTGAGCGCGAGGAGCAGGATGAAGTTCTTCATGGCGGGGAGATCAGACGCGATCCCGGCGCGCGCATTCAGCGCGTGGCGGCTTGGGCGAGGGCGGGAGCGGAACCGGGCGGGCGGGGGCGCGATTTGGTGTAGCTCATCACGCCTTCGGCGATCGCGCGGGCGAGTTTGTCGCGATAGGGGACGTTCGCGATGAGCCGGGCCTCGAAGGCATTGCTGATGAAGCCGCACTCGACCAGCGCCGCCGGGCAGCGGGTGTGGCGCACGACGTAGAGCGGGCGGCCGCGGATGCCGCGGTTGGTGGCTTCCGTGCGCATGACGAGTGAGGCCTGGATGTAGCCGGCGAGCGTCTCGCCGTTGTCGAGCGCGGCGGTCTTGGGTTTGTTGAAAAAACCGACCCAGGTCCACGCGTTCTCCGGCGGCACTTTCTCCGACGCATAAAACGTCTCGATGCCGGTGCCGCCCGAGGCGTGGTTAAAGTGGATGCTGACGAAGATCGCGTTTTCGATCCCGTTCGCGATCGCGGCGCGCTCGGGGAGCGTAAGGTAGGTGTCGTCGCGCCGGGTCATCACGGTCTGAAAGCCGAACTGCTTGAGCAGCTTTTCGGTGCGGATCGCGACGTCCACGGTGAGATCTTTTTCCACGAGCCCATTGGCGCGGGCGCCGCCGTCGCGACCGCCGTGGCCGGCGTCGATGACCACGGTCGGGAAGGCCGCCCGCGGCTCGGGCTGACTGTCGAAGAACGGCTGTTCATCGGGCGCCACGATAATGGTGAGGCAGCCCCCGAGGACGACGAGCCCCACGCAGGGCATGACGTTTCGCATGGTCAAAGCCTTGCACACGCCGGACCAGAAGCAACTTTTCGCCCGGCGCTTCCGCGTGCTCACGCGCGAGAATCGAGGACGCCGCCAAGCTGTGCGCGGAGGTCCGCATCGGCGAGCGGACGCCAGGTCATCGGCAGCGGGCTGCCGCGTTCGAGCACGGCGGCTTCGATGGCGGCGCTTTCGAGTTGTTCGCGGCGGTGGCGCACGATTTCCGCATGAGAGGGAAGCTCCCCCGCGGCGTCTCCATCGAGGCTGAGATGCCCCACGGTCCAGGCGTCGAGGGCGAGCTTCAGGGCGGCTTCGAGCGAGAGGTTTTCTTTGAAATGGGCGCGGAGGAACTCCTCCATTTTCGTGGTGGAAACCGCCGTGCCAGAGACCACGCCGAAGTGATCCATCGTGCGGCCGAACGCGCCGCCATTGGCGCGGATCGAGCCGTCGTATTCCAATCGGAGAAAGGAATCCGGCGCGGTGCCGCGTCCGAGTTCCGCAAAGAGCAGGCGGGCGAGAAAGGGCGGGCCGTAGATTTGCTCGAAGGCGGCTTTGAGCAGCGGGCTGAGTGAATAATTTGCGAGCCGGCGCAGCGACACATCCTGGGCGGAACGGGCGAAACCTTCGGTGCTCGTGACTTCGATCGAAGCCATGCGGAGGCGCTCGATATCGCCAGGATGACCGATGGCGCCCATGGCGATGCGGTCGTAGACCTCGAAGATTTTCTGGCGATAGCGCCCGAGCGTGAAAAGCACGACGCCGTCCGCATACGAAAGCGCGGCGATGGGGCTACCACCGGCGAGTTGGTGCTCGATGTATTCGCGACGGTTCGCGATGGCTTCGACCCAGCGGTAGGGTTCTTCGGTCATGCGACGTGGCGTTTGAAGAGCCGGGCGAGATGCTTTTCCGGCAACGTGGTGATGCCGGCCTTCGAGATGATTTTCACGATGGGGTAGACCCGCCCGCGGCGATCGACGCCGCCGGTGGCCGTGTCATTTTCCGCAGCAGTGTCGAGGGCGCGGAGCGCGAGCAGCACGGCGTCTTCTTCCTTTCGTTTCGCGAGCGGCTTGGAGCCCCAGGTGTTTTCGTAGTGCAGGACGCTGCGCACGGCGGGAGAGCCGGAACCGGTGGCGGTGAAATCGGCGGCTTCGAATTGCGCGCCCATCGCGTCGTAAAAATAGAGCCGCGAGACATCGGCCTCGGTGTCGTGCGTGGCAAAGATCGGGACAACGACGCCGACGCCTTGCATGACCATGCCGAGATTATCGCGGAGCAGTTTGGAAAGCGCGCGGACTTTGCCGTCGAGGCTCATCTCCTGAAGCTGGCTGCGGCGGTAGAACTGGAACGAATGCTCCAGCACGCGCGCCATTTCCCAAGCCGTGGCGGGCACGCCGGCGATGGCCATGAGCGACCATTTGTCGATCTCCAGCACTTTGTCGGCGCGATCGTAAACGACGAGGTTGCCCGCGGTCGCGCGGCGATCACCGGCGACGAGCACGCCATCGGCGAACTTGAACGCGAGGATCGTCGTCGCCTCGGTCGGCACCACACTATGGGCCAAATGGTGAGCGCCGACGGCGACAGGAGCCGCGGGATACAGGCCGCGGCTGCGGAGCAAGCCGGCGAAATCCTCGGGCGCCGAAGCGGCGGCCGGGGTCGGTGCGCCGTGCATCACTGGCCGGTGCGCTGGCGGTAGCGTTTCGATTGATTCGGATCCACCCGGCGCATGCGCTGGAGCAGATCCTTCGTGTCGGGCTTGGAAACGTCGGGCGCTTTGGGCCCTCCGCCGTCGCCTTGCTGCGGGCCCCACGGTGCGGGGCTGACTGGGCGTTGCGTCCTATCAGGCATGCCGGCACTTTATGAACGGAGAGGCAAAAGGCAAGGCGGGCTGGTCGTGGCTCAATATTCGGAAATCGCGGTAGGGAAGCCGCGCCGCGGGTTCCCTTGCCAAGGATAGGCGATCGGGGAACCCGCGGCGCGGGTTCCCTTGCTAAGGGGAGGAGATCAGGGAACCCGCGGCGCGGCTTCCCTACCAGATTGAGCCATCCCCGGCGGGCGGCGAAACCGCGAGGTTCCGGCGCGTGGATTCTTGCGTTGGCCGGACAGACATGCGAACACTTCGCCATGAGTCGAAATTTCGCATTGGCGGGCGCGCTCGGACTCGCCGGCATCGCCCTTCCGCCAGCACAGGCACAGGAACCTGCGGTGGCCGAAGAACTGCGCGCGCTCCGGGTGATGGTGGAAAAACAATCGCGGCAAATCGACACGCTGGCCGAGCAACTCGTCAAACTCCGGATCGCCTTGGAGAAAAATGCGGATGTCCCGATCGCCGCTTCCGCGCCGACGGTGGCGACCAGCACGGCTCCCGCCGCGGCGGCTCCGGGGGAAGGCGTGCCGAAAGCCGAGAGGGCGGAATTTTCTCCCGATGCGCCGAAAGCCGAGGCGGCCGACGGAAAGCGTCACGTGGTGATCAAAGGCGAGACATTGACCTCCATCGCGAAGCACTACAACCTGACCCTGACCGAGCTGAAAAAGGCGAACAAGGAAGTGGATGAGCGCAAATTGCAGATCGGCCAAAACTTGACGATCCCCACCCCCAAGAGTCCCGAAAAGGGCTCGGAACCCCCAGCGAAGAAAGAAGAATAACCGACCATGGACGAAAATCAGAATTGGTTCCTGATGAAGTACGACGACGGCAGCGTTTTCGGCCCCATTCCGTTCGATCAGCTCAGGCAGTGGGCGGTGGACGCGCAGGTCTCGCCGCTCGACAAGGTGTCGAACGACGAGCAGACGTGGATCAAGGCGCCGATGGTGGCGGGGCTGGAGATGGATTACCTCGTGGAGGTTTCGCCGGATCAATTTTACGGGCCGACGACGATCGGCGCGGTGCGGGAGTTTTTGGAAGCCGGCGAGATCAATCAGGAAACGCCCGTAACAAACTGCAAGGATGGCACGGTGCAGGCGGTGCGCGAGATTCGCGAACTGCTCCCATCGCGCGACGAAGCCGCGGGCAGCGAGCCCGTACGAGCGAGCATCCGCTTCAATCTCCAGCAGCGCATTCGCGAACTGGAAGAGACGGTGATGGAAGAGCGACGCGGCCGGAAAGCGGCGGAGGACCTCGTGCAAAAGCTCGAGGCGAAGCTTTCGCACGTCACGCGCGCGGCCTCGCTTTAGCGCGGTTTGGGCCAGCCAAAGCCGCCGGGTTCGAGCGGTGGGACACGCGTGTCCGCGAAGAGAACGCGGTTACTTCAGGGTCTGCAAAAACGCCTCGATGTCCGCGAGTTCCTGCGGCTTGAGGATCAGCGCCATGGGCGGCATCGGTGAGACGCCCAGCTTCTCGAAGCCCTCGGCCAGCGTCGCGTTCGGTTCGAGAATGCTCTGCTTGAGGTACTCGACATCCTTGCGGGCCGCGATGCCATCGAGCGCCGGCCCCACGGCGCTCCCCTTGCCGCCGAGCATGTGGCAGTTGAAGCACGCCGCGACCGGATGCTTCCAGAAAATGTCCTGCCCGCGCTGCGCGTCACCGGCCAGCTTGGATTCCGCGGCGGGCTCGGCCGGCAACAGTTCACCGAGCTTCACGTCGTCGAAGAAACCGTCGCCCTTCGCCACATGCAGAATGTTGATGCTGGCGGTCTGCCGATCCTTGTTTTCAAAGACCGTCTCGACTTCGACCCAGCCCGACTCCCGCGCCTTCACCGGCTCCGTCTCCGCGCGGCCGATGTCGTCGTTGAAACTCACCTTGCCGCGCAGCGCTTGGGTCTTCACCCAACCGCTGAGCCGATACAGCGTGTTCGGCTTGAGCGGCACCTCCTGGAAGAAGCTCGTGTCCGCGTCGTCGCGCGAGATGCAGCGCAGCGCATTTTTTCCGCTGTGCACATTCCCTTCGCCGCTCACGATTTTCCACTCCGCACCCGCGGTGCCGGGCTTTTGGTTGTAGTCGCGGCGCTTCCAGCCGACCGGGTTTCCCTGCGCGTCGAGTTCTTCGAGACCGGCGTTCGTGAGAAGATTTGCGCCTTCCTTGAACGCGCTCGCGCCGTGTTTCTTCGCGAGCACCTTCGCCGCTTCCGCGAGCCATTCGTCCTTCCGCACCGCGGGGTCGCTCGCGAGTTTGCCCGCGAGTGTTTGGATCTCCGGCGTGGTGGGGAATTCCGCCAGCTTCACGAACGCCGCGAGCCGGGTCCCGAGGTCGCGATCGGCAAATGCGCCGGCGCCAAAGAATAGCTCCTGCGCCTTGGCATCCACGCCGAGCGCCCGGATCGCATTGCGGCGCAGCCGCGCATCTTTCGCCAGCAGCGCCGCGCGATGGGTCGCCTCATCGAGCGCCCCGAGCCCTTGCAGCGCCCACAGCGCGTGGATCGCGCCGACGTTGCCATCGTTCGCCACGATCAGTTGCTGGAGCGCGGGAACCGCGGCGGTCACTTTGCCATCCACGAGATTTCGTTGCGCGGTCAGCCGCCACGTCTGCACATCGTCGCTCAGGGCCGCGACCAGTTGCGGCGCCTTCGCTCCAGCGAGCGACTTCTTCTCCCGCTTCGCCTGATCCCACACGACGCGGTAGATGCGCCCGCGCGAATGGTCGCGCAGCGCATTCACATGTGCGCCGCCGACCCCGGTCTCCGCCTTGTAGCCACCGCGCTCCACGCTCGGCGTGGGGTTGTGCTGGATGATGAAATTCTGCCAGTCCGCGATCCACACCGCGCCGTCCGGCCCCACCTCCGCATACACCGGCGAAGTCCACTCATCGCTGCTCGCGAAAAGATTCATCCCATCCAGCGCCGTATAACCCGCGCCATCCGGCCGCACGTCCATGAGCGCCACGATCTTCATCGTCGGCTCGCAGATCATCGCCTTGCCCTGCATCCGCGCGGGCAGATTTTTCGAGTAGATGAAGTTGGAGTTCGCCGCCGAGGTATAGCCGCCCATCACGTCCACCTGCCGGAAGTTCGGCGTGATCGCGTGCGCCGCGTCCACCACGTTGATCTTCTTCGCCGTCATGACGTTCACGCCCTCGGGCGCCACGGTCTTCGGGATGCCACCGAAGAAAAGCGGCGCGCCATTCGCGGTGCCGCCGAACTGATCGCCCGCGTCGTTCGCGCTGTGCGCCCACGCGTTGTTCGTGAATTGGTGCAGGAACTCGATCGCCGAACCGTCCGCCTTGAAGCGATACGTGCCCATCGCGAACTGCTGCTTCTTCCCATCCACCATCCGCTGGAAGCCCGAGTAACCCACGCAGCCATACAGCCAGTTGTCGTAGCCGTAGTGCAGATTGCTCGCCTGCGCATGCGTGTCGCGCACGCCCCATGCGTCGATGATGACCTCGCGCGTGTCCGCCCGGTCGTCGCCGTTTGTGTCCTTGAGAAACACGAAGCGCGGCGGCTGCGACACGATCACGCCGCCATTGGCGAAGACGATGCCCGTCGGAATGTTCAGCTTGTCCGCGAAGAGGGTGAACTTGTCGGCGCGCCCGTCGCCGTCCGTGTCCTCGCAGATCTTGATGTCGTCGTGGCCTTCGCCGTTTTCGACCACGCCGTGTGGATAATCGCGCGTCTCCGCTACCCAAAGCCGGCCGCGCTCGTCCCACGCGAAGGCGATCGGCTTCACGATGTCTGGTTCGCTTGCGAAAAGTTCCAGCCGGCAATCCGCCGGCACCTGCGTCCGTTCCATCGCGCCTTTGGGCGAAAACGGATGCTGAAACGTGATCGGCTCCGGCCGCTTTTCGTAGTTGGCCACCGCGGTATTTTTCTCCCGCACTTCCGGCTCGCGCGCCGCCAGGAATTTCTCCCACGCCGCGCGCCGCTCCGGGCTCACCGCCGCCAGCACGTTCTCGCGCGTGAGTGCATCGCCCCGCGAGAGCACCACATCGTAGCGGGCGAGAAAATCGGACGCCGGCTGCTCCCGGCCCGCGTGGTAATCGAACCAGATCGCGTCGCGCCCGAGTTCACGCATCGCCTCCGCGAGCGGACCCGCCTTGGTCTGCTCCGCGCCGGTCGGATCGAGGAACAGCACCCGGATCGGGCCAGGATCGGCAAGCGCAGAGGTACTGAGAAATAGCGTGAGGAAAAGATGGCGAATCATGGGAGGAAGGACGACGAGAATAACCTCGCGCCGGGGTGATCAACGAAGACATCTTTTATACGGAATCGGACATCGTCCATGCCCAAGCCCAGCTCTCCCACCGTCGCCCGCGAGCGATTCCTCCGCGCCCTCGCGCCGGAACGCGCGCATCATTTGCTCCTCGAGCACCTGCCCGGCATTGCGTTCTTCGCCAAGGATCGCGACTCCCGACTGATGGCCGCAAACCGCCACTTCTACGAACGCTTCGGCTTTCGCACCGAGGCCGAGATCGTGGGCCGCAGCGACTTCGATCTCTTCCCCGCGCAGCTCGCGGAACACTTCCGATCCGACGACGCCGAAGTCATGCAAACCGGCCGGCCCAAGCTCAACGTCATCGAGCTTTTCTTCGATCGCTCCGGCGTGCCCGATTGGTTCATCACCCACAAATTCCCCGTCGCCGATCGCCGGGGCCGCGTCATCGGCGTCATGGGCATCACCCAGAGCTACGCCACCGCGAAGCAGGCGCTGCAGCCCTATCTCGCCATCGACCGCGCGGTCGAGTGCATCCGCACCCGCTTCCGCGAACGGCTCACCGTCGCGCAACTCGCGGCGCATGTGCATCTTTCCGCGCGGCAGCTCCACCGGCGGTTCGTGGAAACTTTCGGGAGCAGCCCGCAGGCGTTCATTCTGAAAGTCCGCGTCCAGGCGGCGTGCGAACTCCTCCAGCACGGCGACCGCCCGCTGAGCGATGTCGCGCGCGAAAGCGGCTTCCCCGATCAAAGCGCTTTCACCCAGCATTTCCGCCGCGCCATTGGCGCCTCCCCGCGCGAATATCAGCGGCGCTTTCGGCTCGTGCGAAAGTAAGAAAACCGCGCGGTCCCGGCCGGAGGCGGATCGCATTCACCCGAGGATCGCCCCAGGCCACCCGCGGGCGGCGATCGGATTAGCACGGCGGCATATCGTCTGCTGTATCAGTTTCGCCCATGAATTTGTCACTCGGCACAGCCAGTGGAGACGCCCGGACGGATGCGGACGCGAGATTCGCGTGCCCGAATCCGGCGGGGGCTGCTGCCGATGAAGAGAAGACGCTCCTCGGGATCCGGCAGGCCCGCGATCTCGTCCTGGGAAAGAACCGCGAACTCATCGACGCGCTCGCCCGGGCCGAAGATCACATCGCGGAACTCACCTACGAGCGCGACGATCTCCTCGCCGCCGGGAGCGCGAGCGGGGAGCTGACCGCGGAGAACGAGCGGCTGCGGACCGAAGTGGATCTGCTCAACGAGCAATACGCGGCCATGGTGGAAGTGGAGCAGGCGTTCCTGATCGCCCGCGCGCAGTACGAAGAGCAGATTCTCAGTCTCGCCAAAGAACGCGACGACGCCGTGACCGCCGCCCGCGCGAGCGCGCCGGATGCCGAGCGGCTCAACGGCGAACTCGCCGCGGATCGCCGAGCGAGCGATGCGCGCCTCGCTTTGACGGTTTCGCGGTTCGAGGAAACCGTCCACCAGCTCACCACAGCCAGGGAGGTGCTCGAACGATCCATCGAACAGCAAAAGCGCAGCGCCGCCGCGCTCGTGGACCGGCTCGCGGAAGTGCAGGCGGCGCGGGACGAAAGCCGCCAGGAAACCGGGCGGGTGACCGCCGAACGCGATGCGCTGCGGAAACAATCCGGGCGCGAAAAAGCAGCTTTGGAGGATCGGATTGCCGCTCTCGAGGAGATGCTCCGCGCCAGCCCCGGGGCCGCTTCCGCCCCGTCCGCGAGCCAGCAACCGCCGCTCGCCGCTCCCGCCGCCGCCGCCATTCTGCTGCTCTCCGATGCCGAACTCCGCGATTCGATCCGCGCGATCCACGAGCGATTCCAGGCCGCGCTCGCCCAAGGCGGGACGCCAGAGGCCCTCGGCGATCTGGAGGCGGCCATCGCCGACCTCGCCGAACGTTCGCGAAGCGGCGGGCTCGATCTCGTTCACCACATGACCGCGGTCGCGGGCGATTTCGCCCGGCGCCTGCGCACCACGCCCGCGAAGTTTCAGGCGTCGGCGTCCTCCTTCTCCAGCGCCATCGAGATGCTCGGCTGGCTCGGACTGCGCGGCCGCGCCGAGATGCTCGATCTCAGCGGCGCGCTGGTCTACGCGGTGGATGACGACGTGGACAATTGCGAGTGCCTCGCGATGGCTTTCGAGAAGGTCGCGCTCCAGACCAAATATTCCGTCACCCCGGAATTCGCCGCCGAACAAATCGCCGCGCACCCGTGCGAACTCATCATCCTCGACGTGGATTTGCCAGGGATGGATGGGTTCGAACTGCACCGCCGCGTCCGCCAGTTTCCGAGCCGCGCGACGACGCCGGTCATTTTCCTCAGCGGACACCTCAGCACGCGGGAGCGCCTGCAAACCCTCGGCGGCGAGAACAACCACTTCGTGGCCAAGCCCTACAATCTCAGCGAACTGAGCCTGCGCGTCCTTTCGCTCATCGTCGAAGCCCGCCTCGCCTGATCCCGCTCGCGGCTTGAGCGAAGCCTCGTCCGCTACGCCGTGAGAGCGTGGTCGCCCCGCTCGTCGATGGCGAGCGCCACCTCCATCAGCAGCGCCTGCCAGGAGCAGTGAATCGTCCGCTCGAATTCGCCGATCTCGACATGTTCGTGGACCCGGCCGTGCGGCCACCCGATGATCTCGCGCACCGCCTCGACGCCCACCAGCGAACCCGCGCGCGCGTCGACCACTTCACCCTTGTGCAAGCGGATGCGCCCCTCCTGCGTCGCCGAACGAAACTCGATCACCGTGCTCGCGGCGCTCAGGCACTTCAACTGCAGGATGTCCAGCGGCGTGACGTTATCCAGCGTCGCCCGGAAGTCGCGGCTCGCCACCGTCGGTGTAGATGGCCTCGGGCAGGCCCCAGATCTCGAACGCCTCGAGGAAGTGCTCGAAGTGGTTCCAGGTGGTGTCGCTCTCCACGAAGCGGCCCGCGAGATTGAGGCCGGAATGGTCATCGAGGCTCGAGAGCAGCGTCTGCTTGGAAGCGGCGGGCCACCACTGGTGAATGGAGCTGTCGTGCTGCCAAAGTTCGCCGATCCGCGCGCGGCGGAATCGGCGGTAGGCGCGAGGCTTGCGCGCCGCCGAGGGCACGAGGTGGGCGCAGTGCGCCTTGACGTGGGCCTCTACGCTGGAGCGGGCGCGCACAAAGCCGTGGAGGCGCTGCAACTCGTCGCAGGCGAGCTGGTAGTTGGGCGGGTTGGAGAGCGGGAGGAACTCTTCAAGAAAGGCGCGGACATGGGCGGGCCACGCGCCGCGCCGAGCGCCACCGCTGGGTCCGGGGCGAAACGAACTTCGATCCCTCAGATAGGCGCCCCAGAGCTGATCGAGCCGGGTTTTGCCGACTCCGAGTTGTTCGGCTGCCACTGCGGGGTCCATGTCTCCCGCATTGAAACTGGCGAGAATGCGCAGGACGAACGCGGGAGGCAGGCGGTGGATGAGTTGCATTTTTCCCTCTCCGCACCTTGCCCCACGCCGCGCAGGCTGCGCCACCCTCGCCGAGGTGCGCCGCGCGGGGACGCCGCCTCTGCGTCGGCCTCCGCTACGCTCCGGCCTCCTACGAGGCGGCGTCCCCGCGCCCTCCACCATTCCGGATTCCACTTTTGAACCGTCGTCAGTTCACTTTTGAACTTTCTCCGTTCACTTTTGTTCCGGCCCCGACAGTATTTCCTGACCGCGCGCGGGCCACGCCGGGGAGCATGCCGCGGCTCTCGCGCAGCTAGACCTGCTCCTCGAAAGCAAGCCCGAGCGACTCGTCGTCGTGATCGTCGGCTCGGGGCTGATGGCACCGGATGCTGCGCTGACCTACATAGATTTGCTGGGATCGGCGAGTTGCGAGATCGTCGTCTGCAGCTTTGCGAACCTGATCGGGGCAACGTTTGCGGTGTGGCTGGCAGCGTCAGACACGCGGGAAATCCGGCCGAACGCGTGGGCGTATGTGCCCCGCAGCTCTTCGATTTCAGAACCGAGCCGGGAAGGAAACGTCGGCACGCTGACGGCTGAGGCGATGTTCAGCGGCCCCGACTACGACAGATGTCTCGATCTCATCGCGCAGCATGTTGAGTTGGCGACCTGCTTCGAGCGGCTGCTTCGCCCGCCCGAATTGCGGGAGTGGAATCTCCTCGCCATTGACCATCTGGCCGAGGTCGCAACGCGCGAGCCGTCGCCGGAGCCAAGACGTTTCCCGGCCCCCGAACGATGAGCCAGCAAATCAGCGAGACGTATGCCGATCTCTCCATTGACATCGGTGGGAGGAAGATCCTCTCCCGGAAACGTGCGGGGGCGTCATGGTCACCGGCGCGACAGGTTCCGGGAAGACCGTTTCGGTGATCAATCGATTGGCGCTCCAGTTCGCGGGCCTGTGCGCCGAGGACCGCAAGCGTCAACCGGCGATCATCTACTTCGTCGTCAAGGGCCGGCCGCATGTGGACTTCGTCCGGTCCTTGCCCGCTCATCGGCGGAAGGACGTGATCGAAGTTTCGCTCGCCGATGAATGTCAGGTAGGCATCGATCTTTTCTCGCCGGAAACCTGGCCTTCCCCCGAAGCGCTCGACGACGCAGTGCCCGCCTTCTTGGAGGAATTCGCGACCCATCTTAGTGATTCTATTGGGAGTCAAAAGCACGATCCCTACTGGCAGCGACAGCGGATCAGATTGCTCACCTGTCTTTCGCGACTGCGCAGCGCGGTGCCGCAAGAGTCGGATCTGATTCCTCGTAACGTCCGCCGGCTCATACCGGGGAGCCAGTCGGGCGATTGATCGCGCGGTTGGATGCGTTCCTCGAACACACATTCAAGGCTCGTGACCGTCAGCAAAAGCAACCGGCGACGACCGATGTCGCCGCCCTTTTGGCGCGGCATGACTTTACCGGGGCGGCGCAGGAGGAGGCTGCGTTGCTCATGAAACGGTATTTGCACCACCCTCGCGGCATCCTTTCCGCGGAGGATTTGATTTTGCTGCAACGCCTGATGGGGGTGACCGCGGAGCTGTTCGGTAGCGTGCGGGATGCGATCAAAGAGACCGAAAGTCCGCTCGAAAGTTTTTTCCAGAAGCTCGCGTGGTCGAGCAGCGAATCGCTGCGAGCACTGCTTACCGAATGGTATGCGATAGCGGACAGCACCCGCGGCTGCATTTTGGCGGATCTCCGCGGGGTAACGGAGGTGTTCGAGCGAGGCCCCATGCAGATGATTTTCGGCCCGCAACGGCAGCGGCGAATTACTTTCGAGGAGGCGATCCAACACGGAAAGATTCTGATATTGAATCTGCCATTGGGCGACTCCGGTGATGCGACCTGGCCGGTGCTGGTCGCCGCCAAGCTCGCCCTCTTCGCCCGATTGCTTGGTCGCGCCGGGCACCGCCAGCCGCTCGAAAAGCGCGGTGAAGCGGCTGCCCTTCTCCGCCCACGGCACGGGCACCGTCCACACTTTGCCATCCGCCAGCCGCAGCGCGGCACCCGGCAAACCAGCACCGTCTCGAACTGGCAGGTATCCAGATGCCGCCAGCGCCGCTCCACATGTCATGCACCGGCAGCCGCTCCCGGCGCTCCGGGCACGCCCACAGCGTCCCCTCCCGATACCCCGCCCGCACCTCCACCTTCTGCCCGCCCACGTCCATCTGGACTTCCTGCAATTCCTGCACTTCCCCGGCGCTTCCCCGGCGCTTCCAGTCCAAGGATCACACGATAAAATTCACGCTCATTCATCCGCCACTTCTCGCAAAAACCTCGCTCCTTTTCCCACTCAATTTCCCGAAGAGCCGAATTCCGGAGCTTTAACGCGAATCCGCTCGCGAAAATCAGCGAGTTTTATTCGCAACACGCCGTAACCATCGATCGTTTCAACGCGCAGATCCGCACATTGGACTTTAGCACCGGCATAGAGACCCCCACGCACTACACGAAGGCGAAGATCATCGACATGATCGGATGCCAAGCAAGTGGAGCAGCCGTGGTGTAATTTTTTGCGAGTAGAAATCGGCCTTAGCCGGCGATCAAATCCGATCAAAGTTAAGAATCGCAGGCGCTAAAGGTCGGCGAGAGCGGCGGGCAGGCGCTCAGTGAGGGTTTGGAGCAATTCGTCGCCGGGAGCTTCGGGACGGAGGTTCAGGGCGGGGAGCAGTCCAGCGGTGGCGAGGGCCGTGCCGTGGGTCGCGAGCGCGTCGCGGAGTTTGGAGGAAATCACGGCGGGATGCCGCTCCTTTTCGTCCTTCTCCGGAATGGCTGCCAGCAACTGCCGCACGAGACTGAATATGGCCGCCCACGGGAACCATTGCGGAAGGGGATGACCGTTGGTCAGGAAGGTCCAGTCGGTGGATTGCAGGTGGTAGCGGCGGTTGGCCCCGCGGCGCACTTTCGTAGTGCGCGCGGTAGCGGGTTCCTGGCTGAAAAGGTGACCGGAAAGGCTCATCTCCTGAAGCAGCGCCTGCAGGGTGCGCGGGGCGTAGCCGGTGAGGCGCGCGATTTCCGAGGCGTGCGCGGCGGTGCCGCCGGCGAGGCAGAGGATGACTTCGACGCGGGCGCTGACCCCGATGAGCGCGCGTAAAGCGAGTATGAGATTGGGCGGCTGGGTGGGATTCGGCGCGCGGCTCAGACCGCGCGGCTGGAAGGGGCTTCGCTCCAACCCGTGGGCGAGAAAGGTGGGGTCGGATTCGCGCGACGCGGGACCTTTGATCCCGAGGAACAACGGCTGCACCTGCGCCCGATTCCGGTCGCGCCCGGCGAGCACTTTCCAACGCGGCTGGGCGCCGTGAGCGACCAGCCAGTCGGCGATGCTGCAGACAACGCTGTCATCCCCCAGGCCGGTGCTTCGCTGGAGATTTTTCAGCCGCTGGAGATTGATGAGCGAGCCGTAGCTGCCCAGCCAATCGAGGGCTTCGTCGAATAGGCGCGGCTCATGGCGGCCCATGGAGGCGGTGGCGAGCAGGAGCGCTTCGGGGTCGATGAGCCGGGTCTCGGGCGCCGGTGCTGCATGCCCGGCCACGCCGAGGCTGCACCACTGCCGCCAGAGCAGATCGAGCGCGGCCTCCAGGCAGCGCGCTCTAAAGTCGGGCAACGAGGTGTCCATAGCCGAGGTCGGTGAGGGCGGTGCGCACGATGCGGGGGAAGACTTCGCCGGCGTCTTGCGTGAGCACCCAGCGGGCGGCGGTGAGCAGTTCGTCGTCCGTAGGTCGGAGCGCGGCGAGATCCGCCGAGTGGCGTCCGCGTCCTTGATCCATGATAGCGAAGAGCTTGAGGTGAATGAGATCGAAGCGGTCGGGCAGGAAGATGGTGAGCGCCGGGCCGTAGTCGCGCCGCGTCAGGCGCGAGAGGAAGCCATCGGGGAGTCCGGCCAGCACTTGATCGGCGGGGCCGGTGTTGAGCCAGTGGGGGTCGAGTTGCAATTCCCGGGCGACTTCTTCGGCGGCCGCCCGCAGCGCATCGGATAGGGGACGGGGATCGACGAGGCCGCGCTCCGCGTCCACGCCGGCGATGATGTCCACATCCCGGGTCGTGCGGGAGATCAGTCCGAGCGAAATCAAGGCCGAGCCGCCGATGACCACGAAGGACTCACGCTCGGCGCCCGCGTCTTCGAGGAAGCCTGCGAGCGCGGTCAGCGCCTGGTCAAGGTTGTTAGTAGAAAGCGGTCTCACGCGTGGGATAGTAGCGTATTATACGCTGATTAAAAGCGTATTATGCGTTCGTTACTGGCGTATAGTCGATGCGACTCCTTGAAACGAGCCTTCATCTTTGCCCGGACCCCGGACGAAGTCCGACTGTGGCGACGCATTCGGCGCCCAGGGCGTGATCTCGTCTGCGCGGGAGATTACGCCTCAGCGCTGTCGTGACCGGCCGGCATGCGGCATTCTTGTTCCCGTTCAGTCAATCGCACGTGGGCCGCCTTTTTCCGCACGGGGTTCGCTGTGAGGTCCGCGAACCCGTGTGCAGCTTTCCAGGTAAAACCCTGGCGGGAATTCCGCTTCAGGGAGCTTCCGGAAGGCCCGGTCGCATCACGCGGCGGCTACGGGCGAGAACGGCGCTTTTCAGACACCTCGTCTGGGAAGCCTGATAAACACTGTCTTCCCAGTGTATTTCTCTTAAATTCAAGGTGGCGCACCCGGCGGGATTTGAACCCACGACCGGCGGATTAGAAATCCGCTGCTCTATCCAACTGAGCTACGGGTGCTTGGAAAATGGCCGTTCACACTGCCTGCGCGTGCGGGAGGTTAAGCGCGGAAACGCTTTCGCGGCAAAAGCTTTTCCCGCCGCGCGACATCCCACTTGTCACGGGCCATCCCGCGGTGCTGGATCGGCGGATGTTTCGCCCCATCATCGTCATCGCCGCCGCGGTCAGCGTCCTCGCGCTCACGCCGTCCACCTTGGCCCAGGATCGTCCGGCCGCCACGCCGGCGCTGGCATCCGCTGCGCCGAAGTGGAAAAAAGTCCTGCCGCAGACTCCGCCCGGCGTCGTGATGAGCGAGGAGATGATCGCGGCTTATCCCGAGCACACGGTGACGCTGGTGATCTACACACCGGAGAAACCGGGCGTCTATCCGGCGATCCTCGATATCCACGGCGGCGGTTGGAAGGATCGGCAAATCGAGTCTGACAAGCCGATGATGGGGCGCCTCGCCGCGCGCGGTTTCGTGACGGCGCTGGTGAGCTACCGGGTCTCCAGTGAAGCAAAGTATCCCGCCGCACTGCACGACGCGAAGGCGGCGGTGCGCTATCTGCGGGCGAATGCGGCGCGGCTTAAGGTCGATCCGAGGCGCATTGGCGTGATGGGCGGTTCGGCCGGCGGGCATCTTTCAGGGCTGCTCGCGATGACCAGCGCCCTGCCGGAGTTCGACGGCCCGGGCGGGAATCCGGAGCAATCCAGCGCGGTGCAGGCCTGCATCGTGATGGCGGCCACGCAGGATCTCCCGGCGTCGAACGCGCTGAAGACGAACGAAAACGCGATCGCCTTTTTCGGCGCCACCTACGCGGAGAAGCCGGAGCTTTACGCGCAAGCCTCGCCGATCACCCATGTGCGCGCCGGGGTGCCGCCGACTATTTTCATCGAGGGCGAAAAGGACACGCTGAAAATCGGCCGTGCCGAGATGCAGGAGAAGCTGCGCGCGCTCGGGATCGAGATGGCGCTGCACACGCTGAAGGATGCGCCGCACCCTTTCTGGATGAGCGAACCGTGGCTCGGCGAGACGGTGGAAATCGCGAGCGCGTTTTTCAAGAAGCACCTCGGCGAACCGGCGCGCTGAACCTTCTTCCCTCCCGGCGAGATACTGCCGCGGCCGTCAGTCCTGGCCGCGATCTTCGGCCAGAATCTCGAAGGCCAGCCCGGAGAACTGGGTCACGAAAATCGGCAGCGGCAGTGTGCTGATGCCGTGCTCGCGCGGAAAGCCGCTCTCGGAGCCAGCCACACCACGGGGCGTGAAGGTATCGCCGTGCGGATCCCACACGCGGATTTCGTCGGTCGCTGCGTCGTAGCCGATCACGGCATAGGCATGGTTGCTCCGCAGCCCGGGCAGGGCGGGCTGCAGGGTGCCAGTGGTGACGCACCGGTGCGCGGCGAAAGCGGCGCGCAACTTCCCGCGCAGCTCATCCAGCTTCGCGGCAAACTCCGGCGGGGTTGCGTTCGCACCCTTGGCCCACTTCAAAGTGAACCGCTCCATCTCGTGGCCCGTGATGAAGGCCAGCATGGTGCCGGCCGAACCTCCGCGCGCCAGCGCGTCGAGCGGAGCGGTCACCCGGTCGGGCTCTTTGCGGAGTTGATTGCGGGCCACACCCGCCGCTTTTTCGTAAACATTCGACCACCGCCCGGTGGACTCGCTGCTCGACGAGAGGGCCACCTCGGCATCCGTGGGCGGCGCGACGGTCACCTCCTGTTTCCCGATCCGCACGGTGAAAGAGCCGTCGGCGTTTTGCCGGAACATGGCCCGCACTTGCGCCGCATCGCGGCTGAGCATTGCGCCCAGCGGAGCGAGGGAAAAGCAGTTCCCCATCTCGCCCTGCCGAAGACTTTCCAACGCGGGAGCGCCGGGCGTGAAGAGCTCCCGCGTCGTGCGGGCGATGCGTTTCCTCGCGTCGGTGAAGAGCGCGGCCACGTTCCGTCCGCTCGGAACCGTCGGACTGGCGGCGAGCGCGGAGAGCCCATCCGCGGTCTGCGGAATCTCCTGCCCGGCGTCGCGGCGCGCGAGCCGTTTGATGACCGCCAGCGCCGCGCCGGCATCGCCAGTGAAGGCAGAATCGCCGAGCGCGGTGTCGAGTTCGGCAGCGGAGAGGACACCGTCGTGGTCCATGTCCCAGGCGGGAAACGAATGATTCACGGCCGCCCCAAACGCGGCCCCGGGAGCAGCGTCATCGGCCGCTCCAGCACTGGCGAGGACCGTCGCGAGCCAGAGGGCTCCGGCGAAGAGGGCTCGGGGCGGCTTCATCATGGAGGCAGGTCGCTCAGACACTCTCAACCGCGCGGCGTCCCCGCGTGGCGAAGAACCGGCGGCGCTCGCGGAAGCCGATCAACCCCAGCAAACCGGCGGCGCCGAGCAGCGCCGTGGAGGAGGGCTCGGGCACCGGTACGATTTGGAAAGCGGGACCACCAAACGCGATCTGGCCACCGGTGCCGAGGAAGTCCGCCCCCGCGCCGTCGGAGAAAAAGCGAATGTTACCCAGCTCCGCATCACCGAGCGTGTTACTCAGGGCGAGCACGTCCTCGCTGCCTGAGGTGCTGGACCAGTTGTAGATGCTCAGCGTGCTCGCGTTCAGGCCGGAGATTCCACTGGTAAAGGCGAACCGGTTCGTATTGCCGTTGCCGAAGTCGAGGATCGCATTGCCGAGCAAATCCAGAGAGTTAAACGTCTCAATCCGATTGCTTAATCCGACGGCAAACCCAACCCGCGTGCTGGTCGCCAGGCTGAGGGCCGCGCTGTCATTGATCGACTCCGAACTGCCGGAGAGCAGGAGCGTGCCGCCAGTGAGGCTCACGCTGGTGGTGCCACTAATACTGCCCGCGATTTCCAGTGTCCCGGCGCTCACGTTGGTCGCTCCGGTGTAGCTGTTGGTCAGGCTGGTGAGCCGCGTGGTGCCCGCACCCGACTGGTTGAAGCTGCCTGTCCCGCTGATCGCATTGGCCAGCGCGACAGTATTGGAGCGGAAAACGGACAGTGCGGCGTTGTTGATGACACCGCCGGTTCCAAGTCCCCCAGCAGTTGAGCCAGCGTTGGTCCCCAATTGCAGAATCCCGGCCGAAATCGTCGTCGTGCCACTGTAGCCCGTATTGTTGTTTGTCCATTGCACCATTCCCACTCCGGTCTTGGTGATGTTCGACGAACCACTGATGGGCCCCGACAGCCGAACCGAAAAACCGCTTGGCGCCACGCTCGTAAGCTGAAGGGCGTCATTCAACGTTATCGCTCCGCTAAAGATCGAAGTAGCGCCAAAAGTACTCGAAGTCCCAAGCGTGAGGGTCCCTCCACTTCCCGCCACGACCTCGATGTTTTGCGCATAGGTGAAACCCGCCAGGTAGCTGATCAAAGACGCATTACCTCCGCCTGCCCTACCCAGATTCACCAAACCACTTGAAGCACCCATGGAACCGCTAGCTCCTATCCGCAGCGTCCCACTCGCCACCGTAGTAACACCCGAGTACGTGTTTGTGCCGTCCAAAGTCAAATTGCCCACGCCCTCCTTCGTCAAACTAAACCCCACCCCGCTGATCACATTCTCAAACAAGGTCGCCACATGCGTTGTCAGCGTCGTGTTTCCGGTCAGCGTCACCGTCGCAGGCGTGGTCAAACCGGTCGAATCGAAAGTCAAATTACCCGTGAAGGTTGACGACGCACCCAAGGTGACATTGCCAGCGAGGCTCAGGCTATTCTGGAAAGTGCGGTCGATCGTGCCGGTCGGAGTCAGCGTTGCGCCGCTTTGCAACGTCAGCAGACCCGTGCCCAACGCCCCGCCCGAGATGCTACCGCTGACGACGGTGCTCGACGCGCCGGCCCGTAAGGTCGCACCGCCGGCCACGGTGATGCCGCCGGTGAAAGTATTCAGAGCGCTCAGACTCACCGCGCCCGGACCTGCGGTCGTGAGGCCGAATCCTCCGCCGATGACGTTGGCGATGCTCGTGTTGACGTTCGCGGTCAGGCTCGTGTTTCCGGTCATCGTCATCGTTGCGGGCGTCGTCAGCGTCTCGTTGGCGCTCGAGATGGAGTTGAACGTAAGCGGTCCCGTAAACGTCGCTGTCGCACCCAGGGTGAGGTTTCCGGCCATGCTCACGTTATTCTGCACCGAGCGGCTGCCGGTGCTGTTCGAGGAGAAGGTCGCGCCGTCCTGCAGGATCAACGTGCCCGTGCCGGTCTGCCCGCCAACAAGCATGCCAACGGACACTGTGCCCGAAGTGGTCGTCCCGATCCGCAGCGTCGTCCCACCGCCCACGGTTACGCCTCCAGTGAAGGTATTCTGCGCATTCAAGCCGACTGCGCCTAAGCCCGCCGTCGTGATCCCGAATCCTCCGCCAATGGTCACGCTGGAGTTAATCTGGAGCAACGAGCTGGCCGAAGTAGTGAAGGTGTTGTTCGCGCCAAGCGCGAGGGAGAGAATCCCGCCCGCGGCAGGAGTAACGGTTCCCCCCACGAAGTTGACCTGCGTGGTGGTATTCCGCAGCGTAATCCCACTAAAGATGGTCAAGGTCTGCGGCGTCACGGTTGCGTCCGTAAAGTTGTTGCCGATTGAGAGCGTGGCCGGCAGAACCCCGTTTGCATTGTCGAACGTCACTTGCCCGACCGAACGGGTCGAGTTCACGAAGAGCGTTGAGGGAAGGGTGACCGGGGGATTACCGTTGCGATTATCGAAAAGCAGATTCGAATTCGACGACGAGGGCGGGGCGCCATCCGGCGCCCAGTTGCCGGTCGCGTTCCATGTGGTTCCCGCCCCACTCGTACCCCCGTCCCAGACATAAGTCGTCTGTCCCATCGCCTGCGGACCGAGAAAAAGTCCGGCGCAAAGCCACCCCAACGCGAGAACGCGGGCGGGATTCAGCGAGGGTGTGAGGAGAGTCCACACGGGGCGTTCCAAGGGACGGCAAGGAACGTTGGCGGAGGTGGCGGATGTCGAAGCGGTGGCGGTGTGTTTCATGGACTCAATCGTTCTTCAGCACAGCCTTGGGAGGAGCAGGCGAAGCTGATTGGGTTTTTGTTTAGTTGGTTGGCTGCGGTGGCTGGCTTGAGGAAAAATCGGGCGGGGTGCGCTGCATCCTCGGGGAGAGGGGCCTTCCATCGTCCACCCGCGAGTTTGGGCGAAGCGGCTTTGCCACGGGCAAAGCGCGCTCCGCGTTGAATTGCGGGCAGACGGGCGAACGGGAAGAGAATGCAGGAAAGCAGCCGGGCCGTCTCCTCACCAAAACTAGTGAGCCGGTGGCAACATCGCTCCCTACGCGCGTCGCTTCGCCTCGGCTGCGCGGAATCAGCGCGATTTTCCGGGTCCGTCTGGAATGAGGCGCAGAACGTGACTCGCTCGTTTGCAGTACCACGAATCCGGCTTGAACGAGCGCAAGTGGATGCCATCGGGAATCTCGGCGCGGGTGCTGTCGAAGTTGCCGCTGCCGGTGCTGTCGAGGATGAGGTTGTAGGCATCCGGGGAGCGGCCAATCGGGCCGACCCAGAGCACCACATGCGAAATCGTTCCGCTCGTGCTGTTGATGAAAAGCAGATCGCCGGTGCGCAGCGTGCGTTCGTAGTCTTCAAAGCGCCGCGGCAGTTCGATGCGTTGGACCGGCGAAGTCCGATTCGGTCCCGGCCCCGGCACTTCGGTCAGTTCCGCCTGCTGGCGCACGTCGCCGGTCGGCTTGATCCCGAGTGCGAGGTTGTAAACGAAGGCGGTGAAGTTGCTGCAATCGAGACCCTTGCCCGGCGGCGTTTTTTGCGTCTCGTCGCGCGGCCAATCCGCCGGCGGATCCCAGTAGGGCACATGGTGATGCTGGTAGGTGTAACCCACGAGCCGCAGGCCCGTGGCGATGACGCGCTGCCGCGCCCAGTCCGCGCCCTTGGTCGAGACGCCGGGCGGCGCGTCGTAGTGTTTTGCGCCGGGCCCGCGGTAACCCCAGCGGGCCGCATTGGCCGGGAGGTACCATTCGCGAAAGGGAACTTTTGCGGAGTCCTCCCAATCCGCACGTGGCCCTTTCAAAAGATCGCCGATGAGTTCCTCGGGTTTGAAGGTGAACTTCACCGAGTACGGCGAACGATATTCATTGGCCGCCTCGGCTAGCAGCGGGCAGGCGGCGATGCAACAGGCGAGAATGAACGCGCGGCGCGTGGCGATCCCGTTCATAAAGCGGTCCCTGGCAGCGAACTCTCCGCGTTACTGCGCCGGCTGCTCCGGCACAGTCGTTGCCGAAACCGCCGTCGGAGGTTCTCCGGTCAGCGCGATGCCGAGTTGCGCGGGGAGGAACTTCTCCAGCGACGTGACCAGCGCGTGGGCGAAGGCGAGGCGGTTTTCCGCGGTATCGCGCAGGCCGGCGCGGAAGCACTCGATTTGCAATCCCGTCGTGTGTTGCTCCGCCTGGCAATGCCGCGCCACGGTGTAGCCACCGCGAAAATACGGCGCGATGGGCAGTGGCGCGGAGGGGCTGGGCGTGGCGCGGAAGCCCGAGGCCTCGAGCAGCGCTCCGAGACTTGCCGAACCGCGCAACAGTTCCGCGTAGGGCAGGGGCGAACGCGCGGCGATGAGGTGCAGGCTGCTGGCGGCGGCAAACTCGGGCGCGTTCAGCACCGGCTCCTCCTGGCCTAGTTCTTCGATGGTATGCAGGTAGCCGAGTTCCACTCGCTGGCCGGGGTGGCCGTGCCCGTGCAGGTCGATGAAGAAGGCCGCGCCGAATTTTGCCACCGCCGCAGCGCGCGCTTGCTCGATGAAGCCGTGATATTCCCGCCACGCCTGCTGCGCCAGCGGGTCATCGCCCGCGGCCTCGCCGATCTCGCGATTCGCGTCCAGCTTGCTGCGGTGCAGATGGCAGATGATGAGGTGCGTGCGGTGCCCGGTGCGCTCGTGGATCACCTCGGCGATGGTCCGCGCGAGCTCCTGCGTATTCACATCCGCCTGGCGCACCCCGCCGTCGCGATCCGTGACCGCGTCCGGCGTGAGGTAGCCGCCGTGGGGCGCGGAGAAAACGATGGGCAAATCGCCGGGCAGATACTCCACGTAACCGTGCTCGGCGAACGTGCTGACCCCGGGCGCGGGTTCAGCGGCCCGGGCGCAGAGGGCCGTGAGCCAGAGGAGGCAGAGGAGGATACGGTTCATAGGGAGAACGCAGGCCGCGGGGAGCCGCCCGCCTCAGAGCGCATCCACGCCGCTCGCCCACAGGACCGCGCGCGGGATGACGTTTTCGAGACCCGGCGTGTTTTCCGCGTGCGGGCTGGAGACGAAGACGCGGCCTTTTCCAAAGGTGCCGGTGGCGTGCGCGGGCGAGTCGATCATGATGCCCACGGGCGTGCCGTTTTCCGCCAGCTCGGTGCGGTAAAAGGAGAGCGTCGTGTAGGCGGGCACGTCGGTCAGATCGCCCGGCTTGATGATCGGCCCGTTGCCGTAGCGGATTTTGAAGACGCCTTTGACGTCGCCGAAAACCTGGCGGCCCGGAACGGCCAGCTCGATGTCCACGAAGCCCTTCCCGCGCCGCCATTGGTTCGACACGGTGCTGGCGTTGAGGATGCCGAGACCCCACGAAAAATTTGAACACGCGAGGTAGGCGCCCGCGCAAATGCCGAGGTAGCCGCCGCCGCCGCGCACGTATTCACGGATGTTGGTGCGCCCGGCGTCGCCGATGCTCTTCGACTGCGACGAGCCGGAGCCGCCGCAGAAAACGACCACGTCGAACGGCTTGAGATCCATCGTGCCGAGTTCCTCGCCGCTGACAATCTGCACCGTGGAGCCGGGGATGGACTGCACACCTTTCGAGACGAAGTCCACCGCCTCTTTGCTCGTGCCTTTGCCGAGATAGATTGCGGCCTTCACTGGCTTGGCCTTTGCCGGCGGCGCGATGATCGTCTTGTAGCCGTTGATGTCCGGCGGGATGACGAACGGCTTGGACTTGGGCTCCGTGTCGGCGGTTTCGGTCGGGTCGGCCGATTGCGCGACGGCCAGGTGGCCGAGGCTGAGCGAAGCAGCGAGGAGGAGGAGTGGGCGGGTGAGTTTCATAGACACTGCGATGGGTGAAGGCTGGACGGCGTTCGTCTCTTTGGAAAACCTGCCGCACGCATTCGTTGCCGTCAGCTCACCAAAATTAGTGAGCCGACAGGCGCCGCCGCGCGGTCCATGCTGCCGCCTCCGCCGGATGAAACCATTCCTCTCCATCCTCACTGCCGCCGCGCTCACCCAAGGCGCGGACCCCGGCTGGGCGGAGCGTCTCGCCTTCTGGGTGCATGGCGAAGTGCAGCGCCTCACCCAACGGATCGAGGTCATCGACCGCACGCTCGGCCCGCTGCCCGAGCTGACCATGATCAACTCCTCCACCCGCGTGGGCCTGAAGACGGGCTACGAGACCGACGAAGAGGAAATCTGGTTGGAACTCACGCTCGCCGAACCCGCGCTCGTGGACCGCGTGGTCCTCGTGCCGCCGCTCGCCAAGGCCGCGAATGCCGTCGTCGCCGGCTACGGTTTTCCGCTGCGCTTTCGCATCACCGTCTTCGACGCGCAGGATCGCGCCACGGTGGTTCGGGAGGAAACGGCGAGCGATTTCCCGAATCCCGGCGGCAACCCCATGGTCGCGCACTTTGCCCCGATCTCCGCGGCGCGCGTGCGCTTCACCGCGACGAAGCCCTGGACCCGCGACGGCCCGCAAGTCCTCGCGCTCGCCGAGATGCTCGTGCTCAGCGGCGAACGCAATCTCGCGCTCGAAGCCCGCGCGACCAGCTCCAGCGTGCGCAATCTTCCCTGGGCCTGGGCGCGCGCCAATCTCAACGACATGGCCATGCCGCTCGGCCTGCCCGTGGCGCCGCAGACCGGCGGCCGGCCTGGCTTTCACAGCGCCGTGGCGGCCGATGCAGCGGAGGAAAAATCCGTGACCATCGCCCTGCCGCGCGCGGTCGCGCTGGACGAGGTGCGGATCGTGCCGGTGCGGCGGCCCGAGGTGCCGCTGTGGTTCAACTACGGCTTCCCGCTGCGCTTCCGGGTCGAGACCGCGACCGAGCCGGATTTTCGCGACGCCTCCCTGCTCTACGAATGGACGAACCGGCTCCAGCCCCCGCCGGGCATGAATCTCGTCTGCCTTCCCGGCCAGCGCCGCACCGCGCGCTACCTCCGCATTACCGCCACGCAGCTTTGGGAACGTCGCGGCGAGTACGTCTTTGCCCTTGCCGAAGTGCAGGCCATTGCGGGGAATGAAAACGTCGCCCTCGGCGCCAGTGTCACCGCGAGCGATGCGCTTGCCGACGATCCCGCCTGGAGCCCCGCCGCGCTCACCGATGGCTGGACCGAAGGCGGCCGCCTGCTCCCGCTCACCCGCTGGTTCGCCCAGCTCGAGGAGCGCCGCGCGCTGGAGGAAGAGCGCGCGCAGCTCGTGGCCATCCGCACCGCGCGGCTCGAGCGCGCCCAGCGCACGCTCGTGAAAGCCAGCGTGAGCAGTGCCGCCGGCATCAGCCTGCTCTCCGGCCTGCTCCTCTGGCGGCAGCGCCGCATCCGCCGCCGCGACGCCCAGCGCATGCACGACAAACTTGCCCGCGATCTCCACGACGAGATCGGTTCGAACCTCGGCAGCATCACGCTCATCTGCTCCTTCGCAAACCAGAGCGACGCCACACTCGAAACCCTGCGCACCGACCTCGCCGAAATCGAACGCGTGGCCGGCGAGAGCGCCCACTCGATGCGCGACATGGTCGCCCTCATCGGCCCGCGCCGCAGCCCGGAAAGCCGCGACTGGCTCGGCGTGCTGCACGGTCTCACCGAGCGGCTGCTCCGCGGCGTGAAGCTCGATTGCGCACTGCCGAGCACGCCGCTCGCCGCCGAGCCCGATCCGGAAACCCGGCGCGAGCTGTATCTTTTCTGCAAGGAAGTGCTGCACAATATCTCCCGCCACGCCCGCGCCAGCGCCGTTCGCTTTCACCTCGCCTCCACCGCCCACGGTCTGCGGATCGAGATCCGGGACGACGGCGTCGGCTTCGACCCGAGCCGCGCGAGCAGCGGCCAGGGGCTGGGCAATCTCCGCGAGCGCGCCGTCGCCCTCGGAGCCGCGCTGCTGCTTGATTCCCAGCCCGGTGCCGGCACGGCGATCCAGCTCGACGTGCCGCAGACCAGCCGCTGGCGCACCCTCTAGTCCCCTTTGAAAACCCTGCCCGTCACCCCGCTCATTCGCGTCTGGATCGTTGAAGATCACGACACCTTTCGCCGCTCGCTGGAGCGCCTCTGCACCCCCGCGCGTGGCCTCGCGTCGGCGTCCGCTTTCGCCAATGCCGAAGCCATGCTCCAGGCGTTGCGCCAAACGGTCGAGGCGGAGCGTCCCGAGGTGCTGCTGCTCGATGTGGGCCTGCCCGGCCGCAGCGGACTGGAGGTCATCGGCGATGTGCGCACGCTCGCGCCGGGCTGCCACATCGTGATCCTCACCGTCTTCGAGGATGAGGCGAAAATCGGGGCCGCGATCAGCGCCGGCGCGAGCGGGTACTTGCTGAAAACGTCGCGCGCCGAAACCGTGGTCGAAGCGATCATCGAAGCCTCGCAAGGCGGCTCGCCGATGTCGCCCACCGTCGCCCGCAGCGTCGTGGGCCTGCTCGCGCGGCTGACCAAACCCGCGCCGCCCATCGCGCTCTCCCCGCGCGAACGCGAGCTGCTCGTTCACATGGTCGAAGGGCTCACGGCGAAGGAAATCGCCGACCGCCTGAACGTGAGCATCCACACCACCAACACGCACACCCGCAACCTCTTCACCAAACTCGAAGTCCACAGCCGCGCCGCCGCCGTCGCCCGCGCACTGCGCGATCGGCTGGTGTGACCCCGGCGCGCAGCGCCGAGAGGCTGGACCGGGCTCGGGGCAAAGGCGGTGGCCGAGTTATGGGGGCAGCCCGGCTCGGTAGGGAAGCCGCGCCGCGGGTTCCCAGATCCCGTTGGCCCGCCCCTTTAGTGGGAACCCGCGGCGCGGCTTCCCTACCACCCGCGGCGCGGCTTTTCTACCACGGGCGCGTGAATAATTTCTGTGGCGGAAAAGCGGTGCGGGTTGTCAACATCGCGCACCCCGCCCTCCCCATGACTCGCCGCCATTTCCTCGCCACCACCATCGCCTCCGGCTTCGCGCTCTCGACTGGTCTCGCCGAAGAGAAACGCACCCGAGTCGCCGTGATCGGCCACACCGGCCGCGGCGGCTACGGCCACGGGTTGGACATCATGTGGCTGAAACTGCCGGAGACGGAAATCGTCGCCGTCGCAGATCCGGATGAGAAGGGGCTCGCGGCGGCGAAGCAGAAGTTGAGCGTCGAGCGCGGGTTTGCGGATTACCGGCAGATGCTCGCGGAGACGAAACCCGAGATCGTCGCGATCGGCCCGCGCGAGATCACGCTGCACCGCGACATGGCGCTGGCCGCGATCGCGGCCGGGGCGCGCGGCATCTACATGGAGAAGCCCTTCTGCCGCACGCTGGCCGAGGCGGATGAAATCCTCGCGGCCTGCGAACGCACCGGCGCCAAACTCGCGCTCGCCCATCGCAACCGCTATCACCCGACGCTCCCGGTCGTCGCCCGGCTCGTGCAGGAGGGGAAAATCGGCCGCCTGCTGGAGATTCGTGGTCGCGGCAAGGAAGACGCCCGCGGCGGTCCGCTCGATCTGTGGGTGCTCGGTTCCCACATCCTGAACGTCGCCGTGCAAATCGGCGGCGCGCCCACTTCCGCCGCGGCCACGATCCTGCAGGACGGACGCCCGATCACGAAGGCCGACGTGAAGGAGGGCGGCGAAGGCGTCGGCCCGCTCGCGGGCGATGAAGTCCATGCGCGCTTTGAGCTGGCGAGCGGCGTGCCGCTCTTCTTCGATTCCGTGGCGAAGGCCGGCAATCCGCAGGCCGGCCTCGGGCTGCAAATCATCGGCACCGAGGGCATCATCGACATTCGCATCGACACCACGCCGCTCGCGCAACTGCTGCCCGGCTCGCCCTTTCAACCCAAGCCGGAACCGCGCGCGTGGATTCCCATCACGACCGCCGGGGTCGGCGAGCCCGAGCCGATCGCCGATGTAAAGGATCAGGTGATGCAGCATCTCACCGCGGGCCGCGACCTGATCGCCGCGATCCGCGAAAAACGTGACCCGCTGTGCAGCGCCCGCGAGGGCCGCGTGACCGTGGAAATGATCACCGGCGTCTTCGAGTCCGCGCGCCTCGGCGGCCAGCGCGTTCCTTTCCCGCTCACCATCCGCGAAAATCCGCTCGCCGCGCTTTAGGCGCCCGCTTCGCTCCGGCTCCGCCGAGCTTACGCGACGTGTCGCAGCGCTTCGATCGGGTCCATCATCGCCGCGCGCCGCGCGGGGTAGAGGCCGAAGACGACGCCGATGGCGACGCTGATGCCAAACGCCAGCGGGAGTGAGGCGGGGACGATGATGGGGACCATGGTGCGCACGGTGTCGGGCAGCGCTTTCATCGCGGCGGGGAAGGCGGCGGCGAGGCTGGCCATCATGAGCGTGACCACGGGGGCGCAGAGGAGACCGCCGAGGATTCCGGTGAGGCCGCCGCTCACGGAGAGCACCACGGTTTCCACCAAAAACTGCTGGGTGATGTCGCTGCGCCGGGCGCCGATGGCGCGGCGGATGCCGATCTCGCGGGTGCGTTCGGTGACGGTGGCGAGCATGATGTTCATGATGCCGATGCCGCCGACGACGAGAGAGATGGCGGCGATGAGGCCCATCATGGCGATGAACATGATGCGGGTATTGCGGGCTTGTTCGAGGAGTTCGAGGGGCACGGCGATGGTGTAGTCTTCGCGCTCGTGGGTGCGGGCGAGGGTGCGGCGGACGATCTCGGCGGTGTCGATGACCTGGGTCTGATCGTGGAGGGAAAGGGTGACCTGGCTGGCGATCGGGATGCCATCCTCGGTGCGGGCGTAGAAGTCTTGGAAGAGCGCCCACATGGTGGTCATGGGAATGTAGACGTCGCGGGAAAATTCCTGCTTGGCGCGGGCGCCGGGGATTTCTTCGGAGACGCCACGCGGCTTCATCACGCCGATGACGCGGTAGTAATCGCCGCCGACGTGAATCGACCGGCCGATGGGGTCGACGTAGCCGAAGAGTTCGGCGGCGATGTCGGGGGCGATGACGCAGATCTTGGCGGACTGGGCGCTTTCGACCGGGGAGATGAAGTGGCCGCGGGCAATGGCCATGCGGTTCAGCTCCATGAACTCCGGCGTGCAGCCGACGAGGCGACCGAAGGATTGTTTGGTGCCGTAGCCGAAGATGCGGCGGGGCAGTTCGCGCATGGGGCTGGCCTTGGCGATCGTCGGGATCGTGGCCATGAGATTCTCGAAGTCGTCCTTGGTGACTCCGTAGGCTTTCGGCCTGGCAGCGCCTTGCTGGGGCGGGGGAAGGGCGGTGGTGAGGATGATGTTGTTCGCGCCCAGCTCGGCGATCTGCTGCTGCGCTTTGGCGCTGATGCCTTCGCCGATGGCGAGCAGCCAGATGACGCTGGCGACGCCGATGAAGATGCCGAGGATGGTGAGCAGCGAGCGGAGCGGATGCAGGAGCAGGCTCTTCACGCCGAGCTGCGCGGTGCGCCACATGAGGCGGAGCGTGGCCGTGAGATCGTGCTTCGCGGCGTCGATGGCGGTGGCGGCGTGCTCGGGCTGACGCTCGATGGGACGCAAGCGGGTGTCGCTCTGCACGAGGCCGTCGAAGAGGCGCACGATGCGCCGGGCGTTCTGGGCCACCTCCTCTTCGTGGGTGACGAGGACGATGGTTTTGCCGTCGCGATTCAGCTCGTCGAGCAGGCCGAGGATTTCCTTGGTGGTGACGGAGTCGAGGTTGCCAGTCGGCTCGTCGGCGAGGATGTAGCGCGGGTCGTTGGCGAGGCTGCGGGCGATGGCGGCGCGCTGTTGCTGGCCGCCGGAGAGTTGCGGTGGGCGATGGGTGAGGCGGTGGCCGAGGCCGACGAGTTCGGCGAGTTCGCGGCATTTCGCGCGGCCCTCGGGGGTGACGTGGCCCTGATAATAGAGCGGCGACTCGATGTTCTCTACGACGGTGAGCTGCGGGACGAGGTTGTAGCTTTGAAAAACGAAGCCGATGCGCGAAGCGCGGACCGCGGCGAGTTGGTCGTCGCTGAGCTGGGCGACGTCGTCTTCGCCGAGGAAGAAGCTGCCGGAAGTGGGGCGGTCGAGCGCGCCGAGAAGATTGAGCAACGTGCTTTTGCCGGAGCCGGAGGGGCCCATGATGGCAACGTAGTCGCCCTCGGGGATGTCGAGGTCGATGCCTTTGAGCACCGGCACGGCTTCCTCGCCGAGCTGGTAGGCTTTGCGCAAGTCCTGGAGCCGGATCGCCGGGCGGAGGCGCGCGGGTTCGAGGGCTGGGTCAGCCGGTTCGAGGAGGGCGGCGCCGGTCACGGGGTGCTACAGCGGGGATGAGGAACCACGAAACATGCGAAATAAACGAAAGGAGGCGAGGCGGCAGGTTTCGTTTGTTTCGTCTATTTCGTGGTTAATTTTCCGTCCGGAGAATGGAAGGAATGGAGATGCCAGACCACGACCCAAACGGATTTACCGTGCGGCCGATTTCGTGATTTTGGCGGCGGCGGCGACGGCGCGGGCTTCGGGCGTCTGCGTCGTTTCCACTTTCGCGGCGATCTCGGGGAGCGTGACTTTGCTCTCGTAGGCCTGCGGCGCGAGGAGCACCTGGTCGCCTTCGTTGAGGCCGTCGTTGATGACTACGGCTTGCTCGTTCGAGGGGCCGACGCTGACTTCCTGCGCGGCGAGTTCGCCGTTTTGCGTGACGAGGCAGAAGTAACGTTTGTTGCGCTCGATCACCGCGGGCAGCGGCACTTGCACCGCCTGCTCCAGCTTCTCCACCTCGATCGCGGTCTGGGCGGTCATGCCGGAGCGCACGCCGGGCGGCGGGTTCTCGATGTCGATCTCGGCGGCGTACTCTTTCATCGTGCTGTAGACGGTGGCGGCGGGCAGCGGATACTCGCTGATCTCGCGCACGGTGCCGTTGAGCTGGAGGTCAGGGAAGGCGTCGAGGCGAATGCGGCAGACCATGCCTTTTTTCACGCGGTCGATGCGCGATTCGTTGACGCGGGCGGTAACTTGCATGCGTTTGGGATCGGGCAGGCGAATGATGATCTGGCGCTCGCGGACGAGCTTGCCTTCGCCGATGAGCGGCTCGCCGGCGCTGAGATTCGCGTAGACGACCTGGCCGGAGGTGGGCGCCGTGATCACGCAACCCGCGAGCTGTTCCTCGAGCATTTTTTGCCGATCGACGTCGAGCTTGTGGCTGTTCTGCCGGGCACCGAGCCGCGCCTCGGCGGTCTCCACGTCGGCCTTCAATTTGTTGAGTGTCTTCACCTTGGTGTAGCGGTGGAGCACTTCGAGTTTCGTGCCGGCGGCGTCGAGTTCCTTACGCGCTTTCTCCAGCGCAAACCGATCGGCTTCGAGCTGCACCTCGGTGACGTAGCCGCGGGCGGCGAGCTTTTCGCTGTAACGCAGATACTCCTCGGCGCGGCGCAGATTTTCTTTCGCCACGAAGACGTCGCTCTCCAGATTTCCCTCCTCCTGGCGGAAGGTGCCGCTCTCGTATTCCTGAAGCGCGAGCTTGGTGGCGTCGAAATCGGCCTGGGCTTCCACGGCCAGCGCTCGGCTCGTATTGCAGCCGATCTGCTGCATCACCACGTCGCTCTGCAGCGAGGAATCGTCGAGCTTCACGAGGAAGTCGCCCTCTTTCACGTAGGTGCCCTCCGGCACGATCTGGATGATGGGCGTGCCGGCGGAGGCGCGGGATTGCACCTTGCAACGGATCTCCACGTTGCTGGAACTTTCCACTTCACCGCGCTCCACGACTTCCTGCAAAAACGGCCCGAGGGTGGCGGAAGCGGTGACGGGCGGCGTGTCGCCCGTCTGCCATTTGTTGGTCTTGTGGCCGCGGCTGGGTAGCGCGATGGCGAGGCCCAGGCAGACCAAACCGGCGGCGCCCCAGCGCACGGGGTGCTGGCGGATACGCGTGATCGCTTTGTGGAGGAGCGCGCGGGCGGAGTCGGTGGGGAACCGGAAGGATTTTAACGGCAAAGAAGTCATCGAGCGGGGAAGGAAGGCTCTGCTTGAGAAAGCCGGATCGCCGCGGTTTGTTGGGACTTTTCGCCATTCACCATAGTCCAGCGCCGGGTGCGGGCGGTGAGGCGGCTGGCAGTCATGGCGCCCGGATCGCTCCAGAGGCCGCGCGGGTCGAGGTGCATGGTGCCGAGTTCGAAGTCGAGGACCAGCCGCAGCACGTCGTAGCCGACCTGCAGGCTGAGGAAGTCATTCTGCGCATCGAGCAGATCGCTCAGCGCGGAAACCAGGTCGCGCGCGGTGGTGGCGCCGAACTGCGCCACGGCACCCGGACGCGGCGGTTCGGCCAGCCGGAGCCGGGCGAGATCCACCTGTGCGATGGCCACCTGCACGGCCGAGCGGCGCAGCTCGAAGTTGAACTGGCTCAGCCGCACGATGCGCAGCGTATTGCGCAGGCTCTGGCTCACGCGGTCCTCGAAGAGCATGTAGTCGCGCCGCGCCCGCTGGTAGTCGATGAGCGCCTCGCGGTAGTCGTTGCGTTCGGCGAGGCGTTTGAGCGGCGTGTCGAATTCGAGGCCGAAGCGGAGCTGGCCGTTGCGCCCGTCGAAACGCAGCGAGTCGTTCTTCGTGGTGCCGAGCGAACCGCCGAGCTTGAGATCGAGCACGCCCTTGAGCGCATTCGCCGTGAAGCCGACCCGCCGCCAGGAATCCACGAGCCGCGCGCGGGCATTCATCCAGTCGAGGCGATTCTCCCGCGCGATGGCCAGCGCCGTGGCTTCATCGAGATCGATGGGCGGCAGCACTGCGCTTTCCAGCCGGGTGGCCGTCTGATCGAGCGAGATGGCGAGGAGCAGACCGGAGAAGTCGCTGGCGATTCCACTGAGCCGCGCGCGCGCTTCGTCGATCTGGAGCGCAGCCTGTTCCTGCTCGAAGAGCCGCAGCGCCGCGACGGTTTCATTGAACTCCTTCGCCGAACGATCCAGCCGCTCGCTGAGCTGGAGCGATTTCGCGTCGAGCGTCGCGGGATCGAGCCGCGCGGTGTCCATGTTCAAATCGCTCACGTCGTCGCGGTCGCGGAGTTGTTGGAGCTGCAGCTTGCGCTCGGGCACCACCTGCCGGAGCCGCGCGGTGTCGAGCCGCGTGGATTTGATCTGCCATTCGAGCGGCTGTTCGAGGCTGCGGAGTTTTTCGAGTTGGCGATCGAGCGCGGCGCGATCCGCGATGCGCGCCGGGTCGCGCAGCTCGCTGCGCACGTCGGCAAATTTCAGGTCGAGCGCCGTCGCCGCGGGATCGGAGGTATTGAAGCGATCGAGCAGCGAATCGCGCACCGCGAGCGGGAGATCGGGCGGCAAGCCGAGGTCCACCTTGTAACTATCCAAAGTCGTCTCGTAAGCCGCGCGCGCCGTGAGCAGATTGCTCTGCCCATTGAAAAACGCCTGCCGCGCCTGATCCACCTGCAAGCGGCTCGGGATGCGGCCCGCGTTGAAGGCGGCTTCGAGTTGATCAAGACTCTGCCGCAGCCGCGCGACGTTCGACTCGAGATTCCGGATGCGCTGCTGCTGCTCGAGCAGGCCGAGGAATCCGCTGGCTGAAGGCGCGCCGGTGCGGCCGACCGGCGTGCCGGCGATCAAACCGAGTCCGGTGCCGCCGGGCGTGACGCTCCGCGACGGCCCGTCGCCCGACGTGCGGCCTGCCGCGATCCGCACGTAAAAACCCTGCTGCCACTGCTGCATCTGCCGCACATTCGCGAGCAGCCGCCGCTCCGACGTGGTGAGCAATTCCAGAATCCGCTCGCGGCCCGCGGCGCGCAGCAGCGGCTGCGTGATGCTCAGGTCGAGCAGCGAAGACGCTGTGCGCGTAAGCGAGTCGCCGTCCCAGTTCCAGATCAGTTTGTTCGCGAGATTGGCCATGAATTCCCCACCGGTCGCGGAGAGCCAGCGCACGCTGCCGTCGGTGAGCGCCTGCGCTTCCTGCACGGCGCGCGGCAGATTTTTCTGATTGTGAAAAATCCCGCTCACGGTCCCCGGCGCGCTGGTGCCGAGCGCAAACTGCGGGGCAAACTCGAACCGCTCGAAGGTGACATCCAGCGCGGAGAGATAGAGATCTTCGCGCTCCTGCTGGTAGTCGCGCGAGTTGAGGATCGCCGTTTCCATCGCGCCCTTGAGATCGAGGATCACCGTGCCGTCCTTGTCGCGCGGGAGAAAACGCCGCCACGCCGCGCCTTGCACGGCGGCCGGATTTTGCGGTTGCTGCCACGCGGCCGCGCCGCGTTTGCCATCCACTTTCACCATCAGCTCATGCGCCAGCGGATCGTCCGGCGGCATCGGCGGATGATCGGGATCAAAGGCGTCGAAGAGCCGCGAATCCTCGCCGGCGACCACATTGACCTGCGCCGGCAGTTCCGCGGGCGAATCAAGGCGCTGGGCTTTTTCTTCGATGGCGCGCGCGACTTCGCGGTCGGCGCTTTGACGGTAAAAGGAACGCACGCAACCCACGCTGGCACACAGCAGGAAGGCGGTGCCCAGCGCGGTCACCGCGCGAGGGGTAGGGGAGGTCACGCCATTGAAACCCGGCCCCCGCCCTCATCTTAGTGCGCGGGCCGACCCGCGTCAGGGTGCCTGCTGCGCGGGCAGCCGCTGTTTCAGCGTCAGCCCGGACGCCACGGCACCGGCGAATTCGCGTTTCGTCTGCTCCGGTCTGGGCGCAGCGGTCGCTCGTTTAGCTCGGCCGGTCTCCACCGAGCTTGCGGGAAACTTTCGTCTGCCGTTCGCGCGACTCGCCGGTGGCGTGTTCCGCTTCGCCGCTCGTTTCCAGCGCCTGTTGTTGCTCGGTCGAAAGGTGCTCCACCGCTTTCGGTGCATTGGCCTCGGTGCGGGTTTCGGGACGTTTCGTTTTCATAAAGTAGTCGTTTTGCCCGACCTATCGAGCGCCGCGCGAGAGTCGTCCGCATCGTCATTCGGGTTCCACTCGTTCGTCAGCTTGGAGGAATCCGAGCGGCCCCCGGCCAAGTCGATCGCCCTCATGGCTGGGATTGCGGCTCGTGGTTTTCGCAAGTCATCGCTGAAGATTCGCCGCTCCCCGTGTGGCTGCGCGTGCCGTGCACCTCGCTGCCGGCTCGGGCGCTTGCGCATCTGAATACCATGCGCGCTTTTGCGGCTATCGTGCGATCAACGGAGCGGCTACTCCTCAATGGGAAATCGAAGCCGTGCGATGAAGGTTAACACGCTGAGGGCACCGCACCGGCGATAAGTAGTCACCCGCAAGCTGCGCCTCGGCTTTATAGATCCGCACGACGATGTGACTGGATGCCAAAAACCAGCCGGCGGATAAGATCACCATCGAATTCTCACCATGCGACTTTTCACCACTCCTCTGCTTTGCGCTGCGTTGCTGATTTGCGGATTTTGCGGTGACGCTTTCGGGGACGAAGTAGCGTTCGACAAAATGAAGCAGCTCGTCCGAAGCCGTTTTCCGCAGGTCGCGCAGCTTTCCACAGCAGAGCTCGCCGGGTGGTTGCAAACCAAGTCCCGCGCGCAGCCGATCCTGCTCGATGTGCGGACGGTGGAAGAATTCCGCGTCAGCCATCTGCGCGGGGCGATCCAGGTCGATCCCGCCGCCAAGGCCGCGGACCTTGGGCCCGTGGTGCAGAGCGGGCGTCCGGTCGTCACTTACTGTTCTGTCGGCTACCGGTCGTCGGCGGTGGCGGAGCGTTTGGTGAAGGCGGGCGTGCCGCAGGTTCACAATCTCGAAGGCTCGATCTTCCAGTGGGCCAATGAGGGCCGGGCGCTGGAGTCGGATGGCAAACCGGCGGCGAAAGTGCATCCCTACAACGCGAAATATGGAAAGCTGCTCGATGCGGCAAAGCGATCAGCCGTGAAATGAAGCCGACCGTCATCGTGATGCTGAAAGCGCCGCGCGCCGGAGAAGTCAAAACGCGTCTGGGCCGGGAGATCGGAATTGCGGCGGCGCTCACCGCCTATCGCGGGCTGGTGGAACATCAACTTCGCCAGATGCCGGAAGGGTGGCCGGTGCAGGTCGCTTATGCGCCCACCGATGCGGAGGCCGAAATGCGCGCGTGGCTCGGCGATTCATTCGAGTACTTCGCCCAGACGACCGGCGATCTGGGACCGCGCCTGGCGGCGGCGAGCCAACTTCATTTTTCACGCTCGGTGGCTCCGCTGCTCATCATCGGCGGCGACTGTCCTTACCTGACTCGCGATTATCTCCTGCAGCTCGCCGCGCGTTTCCGTGGCAGCGACGCCGTGCTCGCGCCCGCGACCGACGGCGGCTATTGCCTGCTCGGTCTGCGCGCCGCGCATGACCACATATTTCGGGACATCGCGTGGAGCACCTCCGCCGTGCTGGAGCAGACGCGGGAGCGTCTCCGCGCTGCGGGTCTTCAGTGGGTGGAAACCGAGGCCGTCGAAGACGTGGACGATCTCGCAGGCTGGCAGCGCGCGGTCGCGGCGTTTCCAGATTTGGAATCCGTCACGCCTCGACCATGAATTCCACCCGTCGTGTCGTGCTCGTGGGTGCCGGTCACGCCCATCTGCACACGTTGCAGCACGCGGCGGAATTCGCGCGGCGCGGGGTGGAACTCGTCGTCATTGCGCCGGAGGATTTTTGGTATTCGGGGCTCGCCACGGGGGTGCTCGGCGGGCGCTATCCGCCGGAGCTGGATCAGGTGGACATCGCCGCGCTGCTGAGCGCCGGGCGCTTTGTGCGGGAGCGTGTGGTGAAGATCGACGCCGCCGCGCGCCGCGTGCATTTGAGCGGCGGGGAGGTCATCGACTTCGATGTGCTCTCGGTGAATGTGGGCAGCGAAGTGCGGCCCATTCCCGGTGCAGTGGACGGCGTGTTTCCGATCAAGCCGTTGCACGAGCTGGCGCGTTTGCGGCGCGAATTGGAGGCGGCGCGGGATGCGCGGCGGACGGTGCGCATCGTCATCGTGGGCGGCGGGCCGTCGGGCTGCGAGATCGCGGCGAATGTGCGTGCGCTGATGAGCGGCGGCGCGGCGGAAGTCACGCTGCTCGCGCGCGGTGCGCGAGTCGTGGCAGGCTTTGCGCCACGGGTCTCCACGCGCCTGCACGACTGGCTGCGCAGGTGCGACATTGCCGTGCAATTCGACAGCGAGCTGGAGCGCATCGACGCGCAAACCGCCATCACCACGCGCGGCGACGCGATCCCCTTCGACTACCTCGTGAACGCCACCGGCCTGCACCCGCCCGCCTTGCTCGCGGAGTCGGGCCTGCCATGCAGCGCGCGCGGCGAACTGCTCGTGGACGCGCATCTCCGCACGCTCTCCGGCGCACCGATTTTCGGCGGCGGCGATTGCGTGAAAATGGAACATCACGACCTCGAAAAAATCGGCGTCTATGCCGTGCGCCAGTCGCCCGTGCTTCTGCACAACCTGCTCGCCACCCTCGACGCCGCGCCGTTGCGCGCCTTCGTCCCGCAGCGCCACTGCCTGCTCATCCTGAATCTCGGCAGCGGCGTCGGCCTTGCGCGCTGGCGCGGTTTCCATTGGTTTGGCCGCTCCGCGTTTTGGCTGAAAGACTGGATCGATCGACGCTTCCTCGCGCGTTATCAGCGCGAGCATTCCTAGCCCGCCAATCTGCGTCCCTTCATCCGCTCGCGGCCGCCTGGTCAGCGGAAATTATGGCTGCACGGCGCGCTCGGTGATCGCCGCGCGGATGTGCGCGAGGGGAGCCGCATCGTTGAAGGAGATTTGTCGTCCGCGGCGCTCGATGCCGAGCTGCTTCCAGAGCGCGTCGAGATCCGTCGGGGCGGGCGCGGCGCGCATCTTTTCGTAGAGATCCCGCAGCACCGGCACGCCCGTCGCGCGGTCGCCGATCTCGATGGCGCGTTCGATTTTCCAACTCGCTTCAATCGTCCCGCCGGCGCGCACGATCGCGCGCAACGCATGCTCGAAGCCGCGCCGGTTGCCGGTGCGTTTGCGAATCTCGACATCGGCGAGCAGGCAAAAAATTGCGCCGCCCCAGTACGTGCGGCCCCAGGTGGGCGTGGCATCGAGCCCGCGGTCGCCCGCTTGCGGCAGCCCTTGCGGCAGGCCGCGCACGAGATCGCCCCACGCCTCCTCCGCGCTGATCAGCCCGGCGCGGGCTCGGGCAATCGGCTCCACGTAGGTCGAGATCCCTTCCTCGATCCAATGATGCCGCTCGGGCACCGACGGAAAGCCGAGATGCAGCATCTCGTGCGGCATCAGCCAGTCGTCGGCGAAATCCGCGGCCGTGCTCGCGCGTCCGACCGCGATGGTGATGAGCGCGCCGTTCCACCCATAGGTCACGCCGCCGCTCGCCCCGCGCCCGTCGCCGAAGCGCACGCGAATCTCCACGCGCGGCACCGGAAAGCGCTCGTGATAAGTCGCCACCGCCCGCGCGGAAGTGCTGATCCAGCCGAGCACCGCGCTCCGCAGCGGCTCGCGCGGCGTTTCGCTAAACGTGACGTCGAGCTTCGCGCCGCCAACGGTGAGCTGCGCCCGCTCTTGCGCAAAGAGCGGATCGCCCGACACCAGCAGCGTCGCGATGCAAAGGAGGCGCAGGGCGATCATGGGTCGCCGCGGGCGGGTCGACTGACGTTCGCCTTAGCCCGGTGGCTTGATGCCGAGCTTCTTGAATTTGGGGAGCGCAATTTGCAGGACGTATTTATCGCGAGGGTTCTTCCGAACGTAATCCTGATGATATTCCTCCGCCGGCCAAAACTTCTTCAACGGCGCAATCTCGGTGGCAATCGGCTTTTGAAAATCTTTCTGCGCCTCGGCTTTCGATTTCCCCGCCGCGGCTGCCTGTGCTTCGCCACGAGTCAGGATGGTCGAGCGATATTGCCGCCCGAAGTCCGGGGAGACACCGCGCGGGTCCGTCACGTCATGCGTCTTCCAGAAAAACGCGAGCAGGGCTTCGTAGCTCGTCTTGGAAGTGTCGTAAGTGACCTCCACCACCTCGGCGTGTCCGGTCTTGCCCGCGCCAACTTGTTTATACATCGGATTCGCTTCGTCTCCGCCCGCGTAGCCGGACACGACTTGCGTGACGCCGGGCTGTTGCTCGAAAAATACCTCCACGCACCAAAAACAGCCCGCGCCAAAGACTGCCTTCTCGAGTGTCGGTTCGGCCGCCAAAGAGCCTTGGATCGCCGCGAGAAGGACGAGGAGAAAGAGCCGGAGAGTCTTCATGGAGCAGGGGAAGTGGATGCCTTTTCGAACTTCAACGCAACCGAGTTCATACAATAGCGCAGGCCCGTGGGTTTCGGACCGTCGTTGAAGACGAGGCCGAGATGCCCGCCGCATCGGCTGCACGCCGAAAGGATTGCGCAGACCCCACGCATCGACCGCGAGATTCGAGCCATCGACATCCATGCGGAGGATCGTGTCCGTCGATTTGATCGCGCCTTTCACCATCGCCGTCGGCCCGGTTTTTCCGAAAGGCTGAAACGCCGCAGTCTTCGCCGTGGCCGCTTTGTTCTTACCGAGCGCGCTGAGCGGATCGGCGGATTCAAACACCTGCCGACGAGCGCAATGTCTTTCACCGAGACGTCGCAAAAGTCCGGCCACGGCGTGAGCCAGCCGAGGAGAAAGTTGTCCACGCCGACCACGCCCGAGTTCGTCGCGGAGCCCTGGCCAAAGCATATTTTTCCATCCGGTCCGACCGTGAGCTGGTTGTTGCGATGATCGCCGAAGCTCGGCAGATCGGTCACGAGGTCGCGCACCTTGCCGCCCTCGATGACCGAGATTTTGCCGCGGTGCGAGATGTAGAACTTGCCTTTGTGCATCAGCAGATCGGTCACCGGACCGGAGAGCTGATCGGCGATGATCTTCCCGGTGTTGCCCGCCGGGTTCGCGAGCGGGAACTCGAGGATACGAGCCGGCGCGAGCCAGTCGCCATCGATGTTCCCCGCCTCCGCGGCGAAGATCGACGTGTCGCTGAACTCGATGCTCGAAGGGTATTGCAACCCGCTGAGCAAGACCTCGACTTGATACCCCTCGGGCACTTGCGCCGCCTTCGCGTCCGGCGGTGGAATCATGGGCGCGACCCGCGGCGCGGGTCGAGCAGCCCATTTTCATCCGGCGGCGTGACTGCGCGAGTCCCGTGCTGCTCTTTCGCCACGGTGGACCCGGCCTGCCGGAGATGCCCTTCTCGCACGCGAATGCAAACCTTGAACGCGACTTCATCGTCGTGCATTGGGATCAGCGCGGCGCGGGAAAATCGTTCCGCCCCGGCATCCCGCTCGCATTCGCGCCCTGCGCGCCCCGCGTGGCAAGCGGCTCGTTTGGTTCGAGCACTCCGACCACATTGTGCATCTCGAAGAGCGCACGCGTTTTCGCGCCGAGCTTTTGCGCGTGAGGGAAGAAGTCGGCGGGCGCTGAAAGGTCGCGTGGCTATTTAAAGATCGCGTCGAAATACAGGTTCGCCCGGCTGTAACTTTCGCCGCGTTTGCCCTGGTCGTTCAACCCCCAGTGGTAAGGCAGGTAGTCGATTTTGTAGCCGCCTTTGGCGAGAAAGGGGCGCACCGCAGCAGGTCCGTACTGGCCGAGGATTTTCGGCACCCCGCCGGCTTGCTCGAAGTCCTCCTTGAACCATTTGAAGATGCTCGAAATCGCGACGCGATTTTTCGCCGGATCGTATTGATTGAGGTCTTTCCGGCCGAGCCACGCGGCATAAGCTGCGTCGATTTGTCCGTCGAGGCCCGCCGCGGTATAGGCGGTGCGCTGGAGCGGCGGGCAACTGCGTGCACAGCACACCAACGCGGCGTGAGCGCGGTAGCCCAGCAGCGGGCGCATCGAGCCGTGCTCGATGTCGTTGAGCGCGACCATCGCACCGCCGATGAGATGCGCCTTGCGGCTAAACGAATCGGGCAACGCCCAAATGCTCTCGGTCGGGTAGTTGGCGAGGATCCATTGGATCGCAAAAGCGTTGTAAGCATTGATCCCGGAGGCCGCGAGGTCGTCTCCCACGGCCGGAGTCGCGGGCTTGGCCGCAAACTGCGCGAGGTAGTGGTCGAGCGCTTTGCGGTCCGCGGCGCTGGCCTTCCATTTTTCGTAATCCACGAGTCCGCGCTCGTTCACATACTTCTTCGATAAGCGATCCCAGGCGTCGTGGCGGACCGCGGCGGGAAAGTTGACGCGGACCGGCTTTTCCTTGGCAGATGCGCAGCCGGGCAGCAGCGCGGCGACAGCGCAGAGAATGGCGGAGACGGAACGAAGGGAGGTTTTCATAGGGGTAAAGGGCATTTCGGTATTCATTTCCTGGCGGGCACCGCCTTCTTCGCGAGGCGCGAGATCCAGACGGTGACGACGATCGTGGCGACAAGGCCCGCGCCGAAGAGCACCCATTTCCACGGCCCGCCGCCGCTGCCGCCCGACGCTTCCTTGCCCGCCGCGCCGAGATAGACGTAGAGAAATGTGCCCGGCAGCATCCCGACCCAACTGGCCGCGAGATAAGGCCAGAAGCCGATCTTCGTCACCCCGTAGAGATAGTTGCTGAGGTTGAACGGGAGCAGCGGGCTGAGCCGCAATAACGCCACCATCTTCCAACCCTCCTTGCCGATGGCCTCGTCCATCGCGGCAAATTTCGGATGGTCCTTCGCCGCCTTTTCCACGCGGCTGCGGACGAAATAACGCGCGACCAAAAAGGCCAGCGCCGCGCCGAGCGTCGCGCCCACCGAGACCACGGCAAAGCCGCGCCACAGGCCGAAGGCGAGGCCCGCGCCGATGGTCAGCAGCGAGCCCGGAAAAAAGAAAACCGTGGCTACGGCATACGCGAGGATGAAGACGACGTAGCCCCACGCGCCCTGGCTCTCGACCCAGCCGTTGAAGGTTTTCACCCAATCTTTGACCGGGAGAAAATACCACGCCGCACCGAGGGCGATGAGCCCGAGCGCGAGCAAGACCCACTTGCCGTAGCTGGACCAAAAAGATTTCTCGTTGCTCATGATTTGCGGTTCCTTGCGTAGAGCCACGCGAAGAGTTTTTTCGCCGTCGGCGTGAGGCGGGTTTTTTGAAAAAGGTCGCCGGTCTTGCGCGCGAGTTCGGCGAAGGTCGGATACGCGTGGATGACGCTGGAGAGTTTGCCAAGGCCGATGCCCGAGCGCATCGCGAGGACGTACTCGTGAATGAGATCGCCCGCGTGGCTGGCGACGAGCGTGACACCGAGGATGCGATCCTTGCCGCGCGCGGTCAGCACTTTCACGAAGCCGGCGGTTTCATCTTCGACCACGGCGCGGTCGAGGTCTTCGAGTTTAGAAATGTAGAGGTCGTATTCGACGCCGCGTTCTTTCGCTTCCGTCTCGCTGAGGCCCACCCGCGCGACTTCAGGGTCGAGATACGTGCACCACGGCACGATTGAGTAGTCGGTTTTCGAGCGCAGGAAGCCGAAGGGCACGAGGATGTTTCGTGCGACGATCCGGGCCTGGTAGTCGGCCATGTGCGTGAAAGCAAACGGCCCGGCGATGTCGCCCGCGGCGTAAATGTGCGGCTGCGAAGTCTGAAGGTGTGCGTTCACTTCGACGCCGTGTTTGCCGGTGCGCACTCCGGCGGCGTCCAGCCCGAGCGTGTCGAGATTTGGCGTGCGCCCGACGGCGACGAGCAGCGCCTCAGCGCGGACTGCGCGCGGGGTGTCGCCGAGTTGGAGCGTGGTCACGGTCTCGTCGCCTTCGCGCCGCACGCGCTGCGCTTCCGCATGGGTCAGGCACTCGATGCCATCGGCGGCGAGCGTGCGCTCGACGAGTTCGGAGACTTCGGGATCTTCTTTTGGCAGCAACCGCGCGCCGCGATGGGCGAGAGTCACTTTCACGCCGAGGCGGGCGAAAGCTTGGGCCAGTTCGCAGCCGATGGGGCCGCCGCCGAGCACCAGCATCCGCGCGGGGCGCTGGTCGAGTTGGTCGAAGATGGTTTCGTTGGTGAAAAAGGGCCCGTCGCGCAGACCGTCGATCGGCGGAATCAGCGGGCGGGTGCCAGTCGCGATGACGAAAGTTTTAGCGCGCAATTTTCGGCCGTTCACCGCGACCTCGTGCGGCGATACGAACGCCGCCTCGCCGCGAATGACCTCGACGCCGAGCCCCTCGAAACGCTCCTGTGAATCGTTCGGCGCGATCTGCGCCCGCCGCGCCCGCATCCGCGCAATCACTTTCTCGAAAGTGAACGCGGGCTCGGTCGCTTCGAGTCCCCAGCGGTCGGCGTGGCGGATGCGATCCGCGAGGCGCGCGGAGGCGATGAGCGCCTTGCTCGGCACGCAACCGGAGTTCAGGCAATCGCCGCCCATGTGCCTGCGCTCAATGAGCGCCACGCGTCCGCCGAGGCCGGCGGTGGCAGCCGCGGTGACGAGACCCGCCGTGCCCGCGCCGATCACGACCGCGTTGTAAAGCGACTCGCTCATGGCTCGGAGCACAGGCTGGCGTTCGGGACATTTTCCGCCTGCCGGGTGGCGGCGAGATAGCGCAGCGTTAGCGCGACATCGCGCCATGTCGTGCGCACCGCGCCGCTGGGGGTGAAGCGGCGCGCAGCGGAGACGACCGGGGGGCGCAGCGTGACGGTGCGGCCAGTGCGCGCGAGGCGGCGGGAGAAATCGAGGTCTTCAAAAACGTCCCACGCGCGAAATCCGCCGAGCGCGGTGAAAGCGTTGCGACGGACGAAGATCGCCTGGTCGCCGAGGAACCACCCGCAGAGCCTCGTGCGGACTTCGGCTAGCGCGCACGTCACGCGCAGGAAAAGCGACGGCGAATCGTAGCGGCGGGCGAAGCCACCGCCCGCCACGTCCTCTTGCCGCAAGGCTGTCTCCATCGCGCGCAGCGCCCCCGGCGCAAGCCGGGTGTCGGCGTGCAGGAAAAGCAGAGCGTCCCCCCGAGCCGCCGCCGCTCCGAGATTCATCTGCGCCGCCCGCTGCCGCCGCGCACTGGAGATGACTCGCGCCCCGGCATCATGCGCGACCATCGCGGTGGCATCCGCGCTCCCCGCATCGACGACGATGACTTCCAGTAACGCTTCCTGCGCACACAACGCGGCGAGTGTCGCGGGCAACTCGGCCGCCTCGTTGAAGGCAGGAATGATGACGGAGATCATGGCGTGCTCCCGGGTAGGGTGGGCGTCCCGCCCGCCGGCGAAGGCGTCACGCGTTCGCGAACTTCCGAACGCCTGGCTGTATTCCCGGCAGGTCCGTTTGCATCTTGGGAAGTGCGTTTCGGCGGGACGCCGAAACCGGCGGGCGGGACGCCCACCCGACCCGGAAGAAACGCCTTCACGTCAGCGCGCCTCCGCAGCTCGATCCGGCCCCGGCGGTGCAGCCAAAGCAATGGTGTCCCGTGGCAATCTCCCGCCCGGCGAGCGCGGCGGGATCGAGATCCCACACGTAGTGGCGGCCGTTGCCGGTCAGGGGCAGGCGAAGCATCTGGTTGAAATCGCAGTCGTGCGCCTCGCCCTCCCAACTCACGTTGATCGTGTTGCGGCACATCAAACCATCGACGGTCGCCGGATTGAACGCGGCCACGAGCGTTTCGAGATACTCCTCGTATTTTCCTTCGTGCCGCAGCCAGCTTGCGAAGCGCGCGATGGGCAGATTGGTGATCGTGTAGAGGTGGTTGAAGTTGATACCGAAGTGGTCGGCGAGTTCGCGTTTGTAGTCGGCTTCGAGTTCGGCCTGCGGGCCGGGCAGGTTCGCGCCGTTGGGATTATAGACGAGGTGCAGAGGCAACTCGGCGCGCGTGCCATAGCCGAGGCGGTTGAGCAGTTGCAGCGCGGCGATGCTCGCGTCGAACACGCCTTCGCCGCGCTGCGCGTTCACATTCTCCGGCGAGTAGCACGGCATCGAGGCGACGATTTCGACCACGTTTTCCGCGAGGAATTCCGCGAGCCCATCGCAACCCGGCTCCAGCAGGATGGTGAGATTGCAGCGGTCGATGATCCGACGGGGCGGCGTCATCGCGCGGACACGCAGGATGGCTTCGCGAAAATCCGGGATCATCTCAGGTGCGCCGCCGGTAAGATCGAGCGTCGGGAGGTCAGTCGCCGCAAACCAGTCCAGCACGCGGTCGAGCGTTGCGCGCGTGATGACTTCTTTACGCTTCGGCCCGGCGTTCACGTGGCAGTGCGTGCAGGTGAGATTGCAAAGCTTGCCCACATTGAGCTGCAGGATTTCCGGCCGAGCCCGGCGCAACGCGGTCCCCGTGTGGGCGACCGTCGTGTCGAAGCAATTCATCGGCTTTTAGCAGCAGGCCCCGCCATCGGAGCCGCAGCAGGACGCGCCTTCGCTGGTCGCGTCATATTGCTGAGCTTTAGTCTCACGCGGATGGCGCAGCGCCGGGCGGTCGCAGTCGAAAGGCAGCGCGCTCTCCAAGGGCACGGGCGTGAGCGGTTCGATGAACTCGAAGTGGTCGCGATACGGCGCTTTTTGCAGGAGTTGAAACGTCTTGTCGCAGACCGCCTGACGCTGGCCGCGCACCAGCCAATGCTTGTCGTCGTCGAGCACCTCCTTGAACGGCCCCTTGTAAATCACCGCCTGATTCCGCTCGAAGCATGGGCCTTGTTTGCCTTTCCACGCTTCGACCGTGACCGAGCGGAACTCGATCCCGCACACCGTGCGCCACGGCGCGGCGTCGCGCTTTACGATCTGGATGCCGTAAAAGCCGGCTTTTTCAAACGCGGTGAGGAAGCCCTGCTCGGTGAGCGCGCCGGAGATGCAGCCGCTCCACAGTTCCGCGTCGTTCTGCAAATCCTCGGGCACTTCTTCGTCCGCGACGATGTCGGAGATCACCGCACGTCCGCCAAGCCGGAGCACGCGGAAGATTTCCTCGAAGAGCTGCCGCTTGGCGCGCGGTTCGACGAGATTGAGGACGCAGTTCGAGACGACGACATCGACAGACTCCGTGGCCACGAGCGGCTGCTTCAGCCGCAGTTCTTGCGCAAGGTCTTCAGCGGCGAGAAAAGCATCGGCACTGGCGATGGGCTGCGACTTCAGTGCGGCGTCGAGCTTCTCCAGATCGAGCGCGAGATCCTGGATGCGGCCTTTGCGAAACTCGACGTTGGCGAAGCCGAGGCGCCCGGCGACGACCGGCGCATTGCGCCGCGCCACGTCGAGCATCGCGTCCGTCATGTCCACGCCGATCACGCGGCCTTCTGGCCCCACGACCTGAGCGGCGATGAAGCAGATTTTTCCCGTGCCGCTGCCGAGGTCGAGCACCGTCTCGCCGCGGCGGACGTGCCGGCTCGGATCGCCGCAACCGTAGTCGCGCTCGATGACTTCCTGCGGGATGATTTTCAGGTATTGCGGGTCGTAATCGACCGGGCAGCAGAGCGCGGCTTCCTGGGCTTCGGCTCCAGCGGCGTAGCGTTGTTTGACGGCGGCTTCGACGGGCAGGGTGGATGGGGTCATGGGCGAGTCAGGAGGCTGCGGTGCTTAACGTTTCGGGTGTGGGCTTGATTGCGGCGGTAGCGACTTGCGGCTCGGCGCGCAGGGAGGGGTCGGCGAGGCGCTCGTCGTATACTTTGCCCCAGCGCTCCTGATTCATCTGGCACATCGGCACGCCGACCCACTCGCCATCCTGCTTGACCGCGCCTTTGAATACGCACGAGTCGAGCCGCGCTTTGACCACGGGATCGTGCGGCGCGGTTGCGGTCACCGCGGCGTCCATAAAGTTGTGCATCCCGACGCCGACGGTGTGGACTTTGCCGCGCAGCAGCGCGCGGAAAACGGACCGCGGCATTTTCCCCGCGAGGGCGAAAAGCACGAGATGAGTGAGGAGCCGAGCGGCGAGCAGCGGGTTCTGCGCGAGCGCGCCGGCGAGGCGATAGGGTGCGGTGCCGGCATCGTCGGTGACGAGCGAGATGCCGCCGATGCGCTCGAGCACGCGGCCGAAGACCTGATCCCATTTCGGGTCGTCCGGCAGCGTCGGATAAATCTCGCCGGAGTCCTGCGCGACGAGCAGCGAGGCCCAGCTATTGCAATCTGGATGGCCGAAGATGCTGGCGTCGCGGCGCAGCGGCAGGCCGGTGCCTTCGCGGATTTTTTCCCAGGTCAGCGCGGGCGTGATCGGCTGCTGGGAAAAGATCGTTCGTCCGGTGTCCGCCTCGGGTTGAAAGCTCAACATGCGCCAAAGCTGCGTGCGCTCCGGCTTCGCGAGATACCAGCGGATGACCGCCGGCACGTCGTCGATGTTCTTGCGCGTGACGGTAAAGCTGAGCGCGAATTCGAGCGCCACGCCGGTCTTACGCCGCACCTGCCAGCCGAGTTGCGTGAAGGCTTCGCGCACGGGATGCAGGTCGGCTTCGCATTGGATCCGGCCAATCGGATAGCCGTGCCGCCCGGCCTGCGTCACGTCGATGTGCACGGAGATCTGCCGCAACCCACCTTCCACCACGAGCCGCTCCAAAAATTCGGGATGCTCGATCAGCGTCTGGCCATGCGTCATCAGCATCGGCACGAGGCCGGTGGAGTAGGCATAGCGGACGATTTCCACGAGTTCATCCTGCCGGCCCGAGCGCCAGTAGGCATCGGCCACGTCGCCGCCGGTGATCTGCAAACCGCCGCCCGGACCTTGCAGACGGCGGTTCGCGTCGATCTGCTCTTTCATCTGCGCGAGCGAGGGCAGCGGTACTTCGTTCGCGTTTTTCGGCAGGTAGCAGTGCGTGCAGTGGAACGAGCAATAGCTCGCGCCAAGCGTGAAACCGCAGTGCGTGAGATGCCGCCCGGAGATTTGCGTCGGCGTGCGCAATTCCTCCGGCAACGACTCCCAGCGCGCGCGCAAAATGCCCGCTTTTTCCCGATGCACCGGCTCGCGGAAGGCAGCCCAGCGCGCGCGCCATTTCTGCCGGGTGGAAAGTTTGGTGGTCATGATGGTTGGGAGTTCGCGGTTGGCACGCGGCCGGGATGCTGTGCGCCCGCGGCGGCAAAATCATGGGGCGTCGCGCCGCTGGATTCAAATGCCGCCGCCTCCGGGTAATACCAGCGGTGGAGTCGGTGCGGGGACACGCCCAGATGGAAGAGCGCGAGGATGGCCGCATTGCGCGCAGTGGTCCGCCACGGCCCGCGCGCCAGATGCCGGCGCGGCGAGGAGGCAATCGGGGGATCAAGCAGCGCGATTTTTCCTGCACGGCGCAGGCGCAGCGAGAAGTCTACGTCTTCCATGAGCGGCAAGCCGCGAAAGCCGCCGAGCCGCGCGAACACTTCGCGGCGCACGAAGATGGACTGATCGCCGTAGAGCGCGCCGAAGGTGCGGTTGTGCCAGCGCTCCACCGGTTCCAGCCAGCGCAGCCCCGGATGCCGCTCGTCGAAGCGCCGGTAAAACGCCCCGCCCACCATGACGGGGCTCGCCGTCGCCCGCAGCAGCGCTTGCAGATGCGCGGGCGTGAGGTCGGTGTCCACATGGTGAAAGAGCAGCCATTCGCCCGAGGCCGCCGCCGCTCCGCGATCCATCTGGCGTCCGCGACTCGGCTGGTCGGACTCCACCAACGAAACGCCGAGCGTGTGCATGGTCTCGGCCAACTCCCGATCCGCGGAGGCTGCCGACACAATGACTTCGCAAACACCTGCCATTTTCCGCACCTGCGCGACGCACGTTGCCGCGGACGACCAGTCGCGCCAGACAGGGATGATCACCGAAATCATCCTTGGTTCATTCTCGATGAGAGGCAGAAAATCGGTGTTCATGAGATAAGGATTAGCGGATTTACCCGGCATCGCCCCGGGCATGCGGCTACATCACCCCACCCCACCATGCGAGCCTTTATTGATCCGCGCCCGATTCTGCTCCTGGTGATGTTTTGGTTCATCTCCTGCACATTGCCTGCGGGCGCCAAACCGGTCTGGTTAGTTAGCAACGGATTTCACACTTCCTTCGCTTTGCGCACCGCGGATAGCCCAAGCCTCGCCGCTCTTGCTGGCGATCCGGCGGCCACTGACCTGCTCATCGGCTGGGGGCATCGCGCCTTCTACCAACGCCGGATCAATCCCTGCACCACACTTTCCGCGGTGTTGTGGATTAACTCGAGCACCTTGCACGTCATCCCCATCCGAGGCCCCGTGACGAGGCGTTTCCCCCACTCCGATGTGATCCGGCTCAGCCTCTCCCCGGCGCAGTACCAGTGCCTGGCGACACAGCTCGAGCGAGCCTTCGCGCGCGATTGTCACGGCCGGGCTATTGTCATTTCGCGCGGCTATTTTCAAAACAGCCGCTTCTACGCCGGGCGCGAAACCTTCTGGCTGGGACAGATGTGCAACGCCTGGGTGGGGCGGAAGCTTCGCCGCAGCGGAGTGCCGATCGTGGGGGACCGGTCCGTGTTCGCGAGCAGTCTAGTCATGCAAGCCGGGCCTTTGGGAAAAAGGGAACAATACCGAAAGCGCCCGAGTGATGCCTTCTAAGTCCCGAGATGCGGTGGGAAGATCTGAAAATCATCCGCTCCTCCTTCAATCCCTGTGATGAATGGAGTGGAGCCTAGGGGGATCGAACCCCTGACCTCCTGAATGCCATTCAGGCGCTCTACCAACTGAGCTAAGACCCCTTTGCTCGGAGCCGGTGCTCCGTCTGCGAGGGCGGGAAAATGGCGCGGCTGCCCCGGTGAGGCAAGCGCGTTTTTACACGATTTCTGCTACTCCCAAGCGCACAGCGATTCGACGTAAGCCGCCGAGCCGTCGCGCAGCCAGCCGTCGAGCTGGGCCTGATCCTTGAGCTGCTGGCCGCGGCGCCGCGGGACGACGACGAAGCGGGAGTCGATCTCGGGCAGCGCAGTCATGTCGCCCCAGAGCTTCTCGAACTGCGTCACCGGGAAGACGTCTTCCTGCCCGTGACCCCAGCGGCGTTTCACGTCCTTCAGCGTGATGTAGGTGGGCATGCGCGCGGCGAAGTTGCGGATCGCGGTGGTGATCTTTTCGTCGGCGTTCGCGTCGGGCGCGAAGTCGGCGCGGGTCAGGCCGAAGGCGGTGAGCAGTTGGTCGAGGTCGATCCAGGTCGTGAGTGTGTTGTAATAGGTGAGCGCGAACTCGGCTTCCTCGCGCGGCATGGCGAGGCCTTCGACGAGGCGCGGACGGCCTTCGATGCGGGCGAGGCCGCCGCCGCGGTCTTCGAGCCGACGGGTGATGACTTCAAAGGTGAGGCACGCGCCGCTGTTCAAGTGCTGGCCGAGGATCGCGGGATCCACGTCGGCGCCGAGCGTGTCGATATTGTGCAGCACGATCGTCTGGAGCTGCGGGCGCTCGGCGAGCAGGCGGGCGAGCGCACCGTTGCGGAAGAGATTCGGCAGCTCGTACCAGTGGCCGACGGGATGCAGGCACTGGAGCGGCAGGTTTTCGGTGTAATCGCTGGCCTCGCCGGTATTGCGCGCCCAGCCGAGCAGCGCAGCGCGGCCGCTTTCGCGGACTTTTTGCTGCTGCTGATCGAGCACCTGCTGCGGCATCTCTTCCCACGCGAAGCGCAGGTCGCGCACGGTCGGCACCATGCGCAGGCCGACGCTGCGGCCTTGGGAAAGAAAGAGCGGGCCCGCGTAGCCGTAGTTGCCGTGCTCTTTCAGGAATGTGCTCGTCGGCTCGTGGGTGAGGTAGCTGGTGGTGAAGACGTGCGGGATCGTCGCGCCGGCGAGGCGGGAGATGCGGCGCGACTTCGCGAGATGCGTCTCGAGGAAGCTCCGGTGCCGCCCGCCGAGCTTCGCGAAGGGATGCAGCGCTTTCACCACGCCCGCGCCCTGCGTCCAGCGCGAACCGGCGCCGGCGGCGAGGGAGACGACGGCAACTTCGCCGCGGCGAAGCGATTCGAGTCCGCGCTCGGCGAGGGCGGGGGAGACGTCGCGCGAGAGATCGGTGACGTCCTGCGGCTGCACATCCTCGATGACGGCGGTGGCGGAGAGGCGATTTTGCGCGAGGCCGATGCGGCCTTCACGAAGCTGGCTGCGGACGTGCTCGTGCTGCTTGGCGTCGAAGCCGTTCGCATCGAGCAGCGCGGTGAGTGATTGCTCGGCGGCGGATTCGGCGCGACCGCGCGGGAACATCGCGTCGAAGAGCGTCTGCACCATGCCGCGCAGCTCGGGTTTGTTGCGGCAGGCGGCGCCAAATTTATCCAGCTCGGTGCGGCGGAGCGCGGAGAGCGCGCGGCGATCCATGCGGATGAGTTCGGGCACGGTGAGCGAATAGTAACCCGCGGGCATCAGCGCATCGGCGCTGCTGAGCAGGTCGGCGAAGGTGCCGTTTTCGTTGATCGCGAAGTCGTAAACCACCGGGTCCATCGCGAAGGGCAGCGCGTGCTGCAGCTCGCGTTTCGTCTTGGTCATGATGACCTGCAGCCGCTCCTGCGCCTCGGATTTCCGATGCGGCGCGAACATGAATCCCATGCCGCCGCCGCTCATGCCGCCGAGCATCCAGAAGCCCCAAAAGTCTTCGCCAAAAACACTGCGCACCTGCTCGATGAGCCGCTCGGTGTAGTAGGTGGAAGCCCACGGGATGATGGTCTGGATCGGGCCTTCGAAGTTGCGCGTGGTGACGGCGCCGACGCGGGCGATGTCGCCATCGCGGAGCGCGCCGAGGATTTGATCGAGGATGCCGAGCGCCTCCTGGCGGCCCTGCCATTCGGCGGCGGAGCGGAGGAGATATTTTTCGGTCACCATCTCGAGGATGGGGCCGACGTTTTGCGCCATGCCGCCGTGGACGAGCACGAGCGAATCCTGCAACCGCTGGCGCGCGGCGGTGGAAATTTCGTCGCGCGAAAAGACGTGATGCTGCGGCATGAGCCGCCCACGCGAGATGCCGAACTCGGGATCACCGGCCTCCGCGGCTTTGCCCTCGATCAGCTTGATGCCCGGCCACACGCCGCCGGAATCCTGCCAGCCGCCGCCGCTGCCGCCGATCCATTCGCCAAGAAGCGCGCGCGCGAGCACAAGGCGGCGTTCGCTTTCCAGCAAGGGTCCGGTGAGCGACTCGGCCTGGCCGGTGGCGCGCATCAGCACGCCGATCAGCGCGGCGAGCAGGTTGGTGGAAACGGCGAGGCGCGAGCCTTTCGGGATGTCGTTGACCGACGAGACGAGTTCGATGCCGCGGCCCGGGCCGAGCATTTGCGCGAGCAGATCGCCGAGCGATTGTCCGGAGCCTTCGATGCCCGGCGGAACGAGCCCGCTGGCGATGACGGCGGCCTTGAGCAGACCGAGGTAGTCTTTCGCGAAGTCGAAGACTTCCGCGAGATTTGAGATGTCGGCACGGGCGCCGAGATCGACGCTGACGAGGCGCAGCACGGGCTCCTCGATGACGCGCAGCCAGGCGCTCACGGGCGGCTGCGTTTTGGTGTCGCGACCGTGGACGCCGAGGTCCACGGAGACGTTCAGCACGCGCGCGCCTTCGGGGTAATCCATGCCGAGGAAAAAGATGTCGCTCCACGCGGAATGCGTGAGGTCCATGCGCACCGGCGTGCGTTCGCGGAGGATGGGAAACGAGCCGTCGTCCGCGCGGGCGAGCAGCTCGGGGCGGAAGCGCAGCGGCTGATCCTTCGGATGCCCCATGCGGAACATCCACTGATTACCTTTCACCGTGCGAACGCTGCGCCGGACTTGATCCGCGAGCGTCTGGAAGGCGAGGCGATGATACGCGGCGGAGAGCGCACTGCTCAACGCGTCGCTCGGGCCAGCGAGCTTTTGCGCCTTGGAAAAAATCTCGATGGCTTCCTCAAAACGCCGCTGGAGCAACTGCTCGTAGCCATGAAACGGAATCGCGCCGCCCGCCTTTAGCTCCGGCCGCGTGGGCAGGTGGAAGCGGTGGATGGCGTAGAGAAAAAAGAGCGCGCGGACTCGTTCGTAGAGATTTTCGCTGCGCTGGCGAAAGGCTTCGAGCGCGTCGCATTCGGCGAGCAGCGTGGTGAAGCTGGCGGACTTGCAGAGGTCGTCGAGCGAGCGGTTGCGCGTGGCGTCGTCGGACGACGTGATGAGATCGAGAAGGCCGAGCGACATGGCGCTTAGTTCGTCGCGAGCAGTTCGACCAGGCCGCGCAGCACTTCGTCGCGATCCTTGCCGGAAAGCGCGAGGGCGAGCTGCGCATTGAGCAAGCCGTAGTGGACGCCGAAGTCGTAGCGCCGGCCCGAGAGTTCGCAGGCGAGATAGCGTTCCTGCGTGGCGAGTTGGGCCAGCGCGGCGCGAAAGGAAACGGTGGATTCGCGGCCGCGGGTGGCGGCGAGGAGTTCGCCGAGGAAACGCTGTGCATTCGGCGTGAGCACGTGCATGCCGAAGAAGCACAGATAGTAGCCGGCGCGCAGGCCGGGCACGTCGAGTTTTTGCTCGGCCTCGGTGGGTGTGGGTTTTTCCAGCACGGACTCGACATGGTAAAGCCGGCGCGCGGCGTCCACGAGCCGGCCGCCGATCGCGCCGTAGTAGGGGAGCTTGCTCTCGTGTGTAGATTGCACGGCGGAGACGGCGCAGTTTTCGTGGCGGGCGATTTCCACGAGTTGCTGGGCGCAGCCTTTTTCCGTGGCGCTGAGATAAAGGTGATCGCCGACGAGCAGGAGAAACGCATCGCTGCCACAAAACTCCGCCGCGCTGTGGATGGCGTGCGCGTAGCCGAGCGGCGCGGTCTGCTCGATGAAGGTGAGGCGCTCGGCATGTTTGCCCGCAGCGGCGCGGTAGGCCGGGGCGTCGCCGGGGACGATGACCACGCCGATCTGGTCGATGCCGGAGCGCAGGATTTCCTCGATGATGATGGCGAGCGCAGTCTTCGGGATGCCATCACGATCGATGAGCGATTGGAGAGGAAGCGTGCGCTGGTTTTTGCCGGCGGCGGTGATGAGGGCCTTGCGGATTTCCATGAGAGAGCGGCGAGAGTTGCCAATGACGCTGGCAGCGTCAATGCGGCACGAGATCGTGACCCGGTGCGGTAGGGAAGCCGCGCCGCGGGTTCCCAAATTTCGTGCCGTCGCGCACGGAGTGACGGATTCACCAAAGTGTGGGAACCCGCGGCGCGGCTTCCCTACCGCGCACTTTCGCCGCGAGCGATGAGCGGCTAGCGTGCCCGCCACATGGACTCCCAAGCCCTCGACGAATACTTTCAGCTCCTCCGCTTCCCCAGCATCTCCACGGATCCGGAACGCGCCGGCGACGTCGCTGCCTGCGCGGCGTGGATCGCGGAGAAACTGACTTCGCTCGGGCTGACCACGAACATTCATCCGACCGCGCGCCACCCGATCGTGGTCGCGCGCAACGAACACCGCCCCGAGCGACGGACGGTCATGATCTACGGCCACTATGACGTGCAGCCGGCCGATCCGCTGGACCTCTGGACCACGCCGCCCTTCGAGCCGCGCGTGCAGGATGGGATCGTCTTCGCCCGCGGCGCGGCGGACAACAAAGGGCAGTTCTTTGCGCATATCCGAGGCATCGAGGAGACGCTGCGCGAAAAGGGCGAGCTGCCGGTGAATCTCATCCTGCTCATCGAGGGCGAGGAGGAGATCGGCAGCGCGAATCTGGAGACGTTTCTCACCGAGCATCGCGAGGAGTTGCGCTGCGACCTCATCGCGATTTCCGACACCGGCATGATCGCCAAAGGCACGCCCACTTTCACCTACGGTCTGCGCGGCATCGGTGCGCTGGAGCTGCGCGTGACCGGCCCGGCGACGGATTTGCACTCGGGCATCTACGGTGGTGCGGTGGCGAATCCGGCCGCGGCCATTGCGCGGATCGTGGCGAGCTTGCATGACGACGAAGGACGCGTCGCGGTGCCGGGCTTTTACGCGGATGTCGCGCCGCTGGCGGCTTGGGAACGCGAGGCTTGGGCGCGGCTGCCGTTCGACGATGTGGAGATCCTTCGCGTCACCGGGGCGCCCGCGCTTTTCGGCGAAGCCGGATATACCAGCCTGGAGCGGACATGGGCGCGGCCTACGGCGGAGGTCAATGGCATTGGCGGCGGATTCCAAGGTGTCGGCACGAAGACGGTTCTCCCGAGCGAAGCGTTCGCGAAGCTGACCTTTCGGCTCGTTCCGAATCAGCGTCCGGACGACATCATGTCGAAAGTGGAAGCGCACCTGCACGCGCACACGCCGCCGGGCGTGAAACTGGAAATCACCGGCGGCCACGCAGGCGAGCCGTATGTCACCGACCCGCAATCCGCCGATGGTCTCGCCGCCCGCCGCGCGCTGGCGACGGCATTCCCCGGCAAGGAAGTGGCGCTGATCCGCGAAGGCGGCAGCATCCCGATCGTGAATACCTTCAAGCGCATCCTCGGTGTCGAGACGCTGCTCCTCGGCCTCGCGCTGCCGGATTGCGCCGCGCACGCGCCGAACGAAAATTTCCCGCTGGAGAATTTCTTCGGCGGTATCCGCCTCAACCGCGCGCTGCTCGACGAACTAGCGGCGACCGTCTGACTTCGCGCCCGCGAATCATCAAAGTGCGCTCCTCCCTCTTTCTCGCCTCCCTGTTTGCGACCGCCTCGCTCTATGCTGCGGTCGACGACGCGCCGAAGAAACGCGGTGGCTTCATCGGCGTTACGCCGAAGCCCGTCGTGAAGAAGTCGGCGTCTGGAGAAACAACGGCGAAGAAACCGACGGCCGCGGCGGATGAGGATTCGGATCAGCCGGAGAAAAGGCCGGTGACCAAAAAGACGACTTCGGAGAGCACAACCAAGAAGCGCGCCACGACAAGCGACGACGAGACGAGAGAAGCGCCGATGAAAAAATCTTCCGCCGCCGATGCGACTCCGGCTCCAAAGAAAAAGGCGAAGCAGCCCGAAGAGTCCCCTGCGGAAGAAAAGAAAACGCCGCCGGCCGATGCGACGGCGAAAACCCCCAAGACTTACGACGCGGAGAGCAATGGCACGACGCCGGTCAAGCGCGAGCACGCTCCCGCCGCGACCGTCGCAGCCGAGGACATTGCCGAGTTTTCCGTTCAGTCGCCAAAAGCGAAGGAACTCATCCTCGCTGCGCTGGAACTGACCAAACTCAACCTAAGCTACACCTACGGCAGCGCCGACCCCGCGCAGGGCGGCATGGATTGCAGCGGAGCGATGTATCATTTGCTGCGCTCGCAAGGCTTCAAAGATGTGCCGCGTGATTCCAGCAGCCAGTATGTGTGGGCGCGCAAGGCCGGCCCCTTCTTTTCCGTGGTGAGCAAGAGCGCGGAGAGCTTCGAGTTCCGCGACCTCCAGCCGGGCGACCTGCTTTTCTGGACCGGCACCTACGAGACCGGCCGGGAGATTCCGATCAGCCATGTGATGCTCTATCTCGGCACGGAGAAGAAGACGAAGAAGCGCATCATGTTTGGCTCCAGCGATGGCCGCAGCTACAACGGGGTGCAGCGCTGGGGCGTGAGTGTCTTCGACTTCAAGATGCCGAAGGCTGATCCCGCCAACCCGGAAAAAGCGAAGGTGGATTTCGTGGGCTACGGACGCATCCCGGCGCTGCGCGAGGAGGGCTCGGTGGGGAGTCAGATCGCCGTTGAGAAACCCATCCTTGAAACGAAGGGAGCCGAGGTGGCGGCCGAGAAAAGGAGCGCCGTGCCGAAGAAAAAGCGGAGCAGTGCGAAGCGGACGGGTTCGTGACTTTAGACGAATCGCGCTTGATATGCGGCGATCGCGCTAAAAAGCGGCTTGACTCGGGGTCGGTTTTTTCCTTTCGCTCACCGCAGCCGGCGTTGCTGGCAGTTCAGGAACGCGGCCTCAGCACAAACCATTAACTGGAGAAAGAGAACACCCACACATGAAAAGACTGGTCCAAATCGTTGCTCTCGGCGCCTTTGCGCTGAGCCTGCCCACCGGCGTTTACGCCGCAGAGAAAAAAACCAAGGCCGCTCCGGCGGCTGCAGAATCCGCTCCCGCCGCCCCCGCGGAAGGCGCGAAAAAACCAGCGGCTGAACCCGGCGCGCCCAAGGCGATCCCGATGTACAGCCGCGTGGATATGATCGACACCAAGGCCAAAACCTTCACGACCAAAAAGAAGGACAACACCGAGACGAAGCACGTCCTGACCGCGACGACCGAGATCAAGAACGGCGAAGCAGCCGCGAAGTTCGAGGACGTCAAAGTCGGCGACACCGTAAGCGGTCTCCGCCTCAAGAAGAGCCCGACGGAATACGAGGTGGTGAAGATCACCAAGTTCGGCATCGCTCCGCCGAAGGCGAAGAAAGCCGACGCCGAAAAGAAGCCCGAATAACCGAGGATCGGCGGTCAGCCAAGGACCGCGAAATCAACGCCGGCACCCGGAGCAATCCGGGTGCCGGTTTTTTGCGTCGGGTGAGTTACTCTGCAGCGGGCGCTTCGGCTTCGTCGTCCTCGTTGGCGACCACAGGCGCGATGGCTTGGAGCATTTCTTTGTCGCGGAGGTCGATGAGTTTCACGCCTTGCGCGTTGCGGCCGGTTTCGCGGATTTCGGCGACCCGGGTGCGGACGAGTTTGCCCTTGTTGGTGATGAGCATCAGTTCGTCGGCATCACGCACGGTGAGGGCCCCGGCGACGCCGCCGGTGCGGTCGGTAGTTTTCATCGTGATGACGCCCTTTCCGCCGCGTGACTGGATGCGGTAGTCCTCAAAGGTGGTGCGTTTGCCGAGGCCGTTTTCGCCCGCGACGAGCAGCATCGAATCTTTGTTCACCAGCGCGGCGGCGACGATGTAGTCGCCTTTGTCCGGGCGGATGCCCCAAACGCCGACGGTGTTGCGGCCTTGATCGCGCAGCTCTTCCTCGTTGAAGCGGATGCTCATCCCCTCATGGGTAATCAGCACGATTTCGTCGAGGCCGGTGGTTTGTTTGCAGTCGATCAGGCGGTCGCCTTCCTCGATCTGGATGGCGATGATGCCGCCCTTCCGGATGTTTTTGAAGTCGCGCAGGTTCGACTTTTTCACGATGCCGCTGCGCGTGGCGAAGACGATGTGCAGCTTGTCGCTCCAGGTGTCCTCCTCTACTTTGTGGCCCTGCACGCGGATGGTCGCGGCGATTTTTTCGTCCGTCTTCAGTTCGAGCAGATTGGCAATGCTGCGGCCCTTGCTGGCGCGCGAGCCTTCGGGAATCTCATAGACACGCTCGACGTAGCAACGGCCTTCGGTGGTGAAGAACATCAGGTAATCGTGCGTGGTCGCGGTGAAGAGATGCTCGACGAAGTCATCGTCGTCTTCCTCCGAGGCGGCTTCGCGCGCAGTCATGCCGATCACGCCCTTTCCACCCCTGCGTTGCGCACGATACGCGGAGACAGCGGTGCGCTTGATGAAACCATTGTGCGTGAGGGTGACGATCACGCCTTCATTGGCGATGAGGTCTTCCATGCTGATCTCGCCCTCCGCGGCGACGATTTGCGTGCGGCGTTCGCTGCCGTATTTCCGCTGAATCTCTCGCAGCTCGTCGGTGATGATTTTTAACACGCGCTTTTCCCGCGCGAGGATGTCGAGCAGGTCTTTGATCGTGGCGATGAGCGCGTCGTATTCGCCCTTGATCGATTCGCGTTCGAGGCCGGTGAGTTGATACAGGCGCAGGTCGAGGATGTGGCCGACTTGTTTTTCCGTGAACTGATACTTGCCATCCGCGGTGAGGCGGGCGTCGGAGCGGATGAGGATGCCGATCTGCTCGACGGTGCGGCGCGCCCACGAGAGCGCGAGGAGCTTGGCCTTGGCATCGTCGCGGTCGCGGGAGTCGCGAATGATGCGGATGAAGTCATCGAGATGCGCGAGCGCGATGAGGTAGCCTTCGAGTTTGTCGGCTTCGACCTCCGCCGCGTTGAGCAGGTAGCGGGTCCGGCGCAGCACGATGTCGCGGCGATGCTCGATGTAACAGGCCATCGCATCCTTGAGCCCGAGCAGGCGCGGTTTGCCATGGTCGATGGCCAGCATGTTCACGCTGAACGACGATTCCAGCGCGGTGTGTTTGTAGAGGTTGTTAAGGATGACCTTCGGGTTGCCGTCGCGCTTGAGCTCGATGACGACGCGGGTGTTTTCATCCGACTCGTCGCGCACGTCGCTGATCCCGGAGAGGACTTTTTCGTTCACGAGTTCCGCGATGCGCTTCACGAGTTCCGCGCGGTTCACATTGTAAGGAATCTCGGTGATGATGATCTGCTCGCGACCGCCCTTCAGCTCCTCCACGCCCGCCCGACCGCGCACGCGCACGGCGCCCCGTCCGGTTTGGAAATAGGAGAGGATGCCCGCCGTGCCCTGGAGCATGCACCCCGTCGGGAAGTCCGGCCCTTTCACATACGCCATCAACCCTTCGAGCGTGATGTCGGGGTCGGCGATCTGCGCGCAGATGCCGTCGATGCATTCGCTGAGATTGTGCGGCGGAATGTTCGTGGCCATGCCGACCGCAATGCCGGTGCCGCCATTGACGAGCAAGTTAGGGAACGCCGCAGGCAGGACGGTCGGCTCCATGAGGCGCTCGTCGTAGGTCGGGACGAAGTTCACCGTGTCCTTGTCCATGTCATCCATCAGCGCCGCGCCGAGCCAGCGGAGCCGCGCCTCCGTGTATCGCATGGACGCCGGTGGATCGCCTTCCACCGAGCCGAAGTTCCCCTGCCCATCGATCAGCATATCCCGCATCGCCCACGGCTGCGCCATGTGCACGAGCGTGGGGTAAATCGCCTGGTCGCCGTGCGGGTGATAGTTCCCCATCGTGTCGCCGACGATTTTTGCGCACTTGATGTGCTTGCGATTGGGCAGCACGCCGAGGTCGTTCATGGTCACGAGGATACGGCGCTGCGAAGGCTTCAGCCCATCGCGCGCATCGGGCAGCGCGCGGCTGATGATGACCGACATCGAGTAGTCGAGGAACGACTTCGACATCTCCTCGGCGACATTGACCGGCTGGACTTTTTCGTTGGGGTTGAGGTTGGGCATGGGAGAGGTTGTGAGTTAGGGGTTTGCGGATTCGTCCGCGGGGAAAACCGGAATGCCGAGCACGCCCGCCGCATCGCGCATTCGGCGGTCGGTGGTGCAAAGCGGGAAATCCTGCGAGAGATCGCAGGCGGCGGTGTGGATGGCGTCGAGCGTGCGGAGTGGAACTGCGGGATGGCAGCGTTCGAGCACTCGATTCGCCTTCTTCAATACGGCGCTGTTCAGCGGGTGCAGAACGATTTCCCGAGCCTGCACCCGCTCGTTGAAGAGTTGCCACGCATCATTTCGCTGCGCCGCTGTGATGAGGTTGTTCCGCTCTTTTCCGTTCAATGCCGACAACACCTCCGGCACGGCCAACTCCGAGGAAGAGAGTGGTTGCCCGACCAGCGCAGTCACCAAAAATTTGGTGTCCGGTTCGTCCACGAGCAGCTTCACGATGATGGCGCTATCGAGATACATCACTATCCTCGTCCATCACGATCCTCGCGGATCAATTCGTCTGCGGTCGGTCCGCCGCTCCACTTTGGCATTTTAGCGAGGTGTTCCCATGTGCCCGTGAAGACTTTCCGCTGCGCCTCGCCGCCCATCGGCACGAGCCGCGCTTTCGGCACGCCATCGCTGGTGATGACCACCTCGCGCCCCGCCGCGACCTGATCGAGCAGGCCCGAGAGGTGCGCCTTGGCCGCCCGCACAGAGATGGTTAGACCCACCCCAGGCAGCGGCGCTATTTCGCGCAACACCGAGGTTTCGCCAGGTTCGCCATCGGTCATTCGCAATAATTGTTCAGCTTCCATACCGCCAATGTAGTCACGCGTAGTCACATCGCGCAAGTTCTTCTTGGCGGGATAGACGGTCTTCGACTTTTTTTTCATGCCGGTGGCAGCTCGGCGCGTTTCGTGAGGTCACACATCCAGCCGCGCGTTGAGCGCGTTGTCTTCGATGAATTGGCGTCGCGGCTCCACGACATCGCCCATCAGGATGGTGAACATGCGGTCGGCTTCGACGGCGTTGTCCTCGTTCAGCTCGACCTTCCACATTTTGCGTTTGTTCGGGTCCATGGTGGTCTCGAAAAGTTGCTTGGGATTCATTTCGCCCAAGCCTTTGAAGCGCTGGATGCTGAGGCCTTTTTTGCCGATCTCGATGACCTTGCTGAGGATCTCGGGGACGGAGAAAAGCGCGTGCGTCACGGCCTTGTCCCCTTCGCCCTCGATGAGTTCGAAGATCGGATTATCGCTGTCGGCGAAGTGCTCGACCTTCAGGCCCTTGCGGTTGAGTTCGGCGACCAGCTTGTGCACGGAGACGGACTCGTGCAGTTCGATGAGCCGGGCGCGGCGGCGGGTGCCTTCTTCCTTTTTCCTGGGCGCGACTTTCTCCACCACGACAGCGGGTTCACCTTCGAGCGTGAGGTCGCCGTTGACCTCGGGCGCGGGGTCGTCGAAGAGCGCGAGGTCGCGGTTCTCCTCGTGGAAGGCGCGCACTTCGGCTTCGCCGGGGAAGTAGGTGACCCACTCGGTATTACCCTCGCGCACTTTCACCATGAAGGCGGGGAAGGCGCCGGTCTTCGGATCGCGCTCGCCGAGATATGTCTCGAAGTCGCCGCCGTGCCGCCGGATGGCGTCGCTGAATTTCGCGAGGCGTTCGAGGAGTTCGAGGATGTCCTTGAGTTGCGAAGCGGTAATGACTTTGCCGTCGGCGAGGTTCTTCAGCTTTACCTCGTCTGCGCCGAGCGTGATGAGGATGCGATTGAGCGCGGCGTCGTCGTCGACGTATTCCTCGCGCTTTTTGCGCTTGATGAGATAGAGCGGCGGGCAGGCGATATAGACGTGCCCTTTGCGGATGAGATCGGGCATCTGCCGGTAGAAGAAGGTGAGCAGCAGGGTGCGAATGTGCGAACCGTCCACGTCGGCATCGGTCATGATGATGATGCGGCCGTAGCGCAGGCGTTCGAGGTTGAAGGCGCCTTCGTTTTCCTTGGCGGTGGCTTCGCCGCTGGCGACGCCGATGCCGGTGCCGATCGCGGTGATGAGGGTCTGGACCTCGGTGTTTTGCAGCACCTTATCGAGCCGCGCTTTCTCCACGTTGATGATCTTGCCCTTGATGGGAAGGATTGCCTGGAAGCGCCGGTCGCGGCCCTGCTTGGCGGAGCCGCCGGCGGAATCGCCCTCGACCACGTAGAGCTCGGTGAGCGCGGGATCGCGCTCGGAGCAATCGGCCAGCTTGCCTGGCAATCCGCCGCCGGTGAGCGCGCCTTTGCGGACGGTCTCGCGGGCTTTCCGGGCGGCTTCGCGGGCGCGGGCAGCCATGAGGCATTTGTCGATGATGCGTTTTCCGACGCCGGGGTTTTGATCGAAATGCAGCATCAGTCCCTCGTAGCTCACGGAGCCGACGATACTCTCCACCTCGGGCGAGATGAGTTTCACCTTCGTCTGGGACTCGAAGCGCGGGTCCGGGTGTTTCACGCTGACCACGGCGGCGAGGCCTTCCAGCACGTCGTTGCCGGTGATCGGCGGCTCCTTGTCCTTCACCAGATTGTTGTTCTTCGCGTACTGATTGATCGCCCGCGTGAGTGACCCGCGAAAGCCACTGCTGTGCGTGCCGCCGTCCGGGTTCGGCACCGCGTTGGTGTAGCAGAGGAGCTGCTCGTTGTAGGTATCCGTGTAGTGCAGGCCGATCTCCACGATCACGCGGTCGCGCGTGCCCTTGATCATGATCGGCCGCGGATGCACCACGCTCTTGTTCTCCACCAGCCGCGCCACGAAATCCTCCACGCCGCGCGGATGTTGAATCTGCACCGGCCGCGAGCCTTCCTGCCGCTCGTCGAGGAAGGTGAAGGACAGCGGCGCATTGATATACGCGAGGTCGTTCAGGCGGGTAATGATCCGCTCCGCCCGGTATTCCGTCGTCTCCTGAAAGATCTCCGCGTCCGGCTTGAAAGTGATCAGCGTGCCCGTGTGCCGCTTGCTCTTGACCTCGGCGATGACGTGCAGTTGCTGCCGCGTGACGCCGCGCTCGAAGGACATCGCGTGAATCTTTCCATCGCGCGTCACTTCCACCTTGAACCACTCCGAAACCGCGTTGACGCACTTCGCGCCGACGCCGTGCGTGCCGCCTGAGTATTCGTAATTTCCCTGCCCGTACTTGCCGCCCGAGTGCAGCCGCGTGAGCACGAGTTCCACACCCGGGATGCCTTCCTCCTTGTTGATGTCCACCGGGATGCCGCGCCCGTTGTCGCGGATCGAGATCGACCCATCGCTGTGGATGTTCACGTCGATGTGCGTGCAATGCCCGGCGAGGAATTCGTCCACCGAATTATCCAGCACCTCGCTCACGCAGTGATGCAGCGCGCGCTCGTCCGTGCCGCCGATATACATGCCCGGTTTCTTGCGCACTGCTTCGAGTCCTTTGAGCGAACTCAGGTCGTCGGCATTGTATTCGGATTTGTGCGAAGCGGTCTCGCTTTTCGGCAGTTTGAGAGGGTCTGGATCGGCCATGTTTTTCGGGGTCAAAAAAGTGAGCCCGAAGTGTAGGGGTGCGGGTAGATGGTCACAAGGGCTATTTTGAGGCGTTGGCGGCCTGTTTCCGCAAAATCTTGGGGTGTTCTAAAAGCGCGACCCCAACATATTGGGTGGACACCGTCCGCCGCATCCGGGAGAAATCCGTGCCGTGAACCGCACCCTGCAGGCCCTTGTTTTGGTCGCCATCTGCTTGCTCGGTTTCACCGCCCGGCTGTGGAATGCGCGCGACGTTTTCGTGGATGGGAAAATCTATTTTGCGGATGCCGACTGCTACTCGCGGATGACCCGCGCTCAGCAGATCGTGGCCGGTCACGGCTGGGTGATCCGCCACCACGATTTCGAAAACTGGCCGCAGGGGACGACGCCGCACACCACGGCGCCGATGGACTGGCTGATCGTGGCGGGGCGGGGGATTGCGGAATTCGGCATGCGGAACTCGGAATGGGGACGCACGAGCGTGCTCGCGGGTCAGGCACTGGATTTGGCCGGTGCGCTGATCGGGCCGCTGCTCGGCGCGGCGACGTGCGTGTTGCTGGCGCTGGCGGGGCTGCGGCTGCGGTGGAGCGGCTGGGCGGCTCCGGCGATCTTTTGCGCGGTGTCGCCAGTCTTGGTCCACGGCACGGTGCTCGGCCGCCCGGACCATCAGGCGCTGCTCATCCCGCTGCTCGCGCTTGCGTTGATCTCAGAATTTGCGCTCGCCCGCGCGCTCTCGCGCCGCTGGGGAATCGTCGCGGGCGCCGCGTGGTCGCTCGCGCTCTGGACCTCGCTCTACGAACCGCTCGTCCTCCTCGCCGTCGTCACCGGCTTCTGGCTCATCGCCAATCGCCGCCGCTTCACCGCGCCGGAAATGCGCGGCGGCTGGCTTACCTTTGCCACCCTCTTCGCCGCGGCGTTGCTCATCGACGGCTGGCGCCTCTCCTGGCCCGACGCCACGCTGCGCGCTTCGTTCGAGAACTGGCAGCAAACCATCGGCGAACTCGCCCACCTCGACCCGCGCGCCCCGCTGCTCTACCGCTGGCTCGGCGCCGGGATCGTCCTTGCGCCCTTCGGCCTCGCCGCCGCGATTTTCCTCGCCCGCCGCCGCGGAGCATCCGCGGCCCCGGCCGCGCTTGCCGCCACGCTGCTCGTCGCCGCATTCGCGCTGACCGTCTGGCAACTCCGTTGGGGCTACTTCCTTGCCCTCGCCTTCGCCCTCTCACTCCCATTCCTTTTCGCCCTCGCACGAGCGTCAACCTACCAGCCACGCGCTGGATCGCGGAGGCAAGGTAGGGAAGCCGCGCCGCGGGTTCCCACGCTCGACGAGGAGGCGGGGGAACCCGCGGCGCGGCTTCCCTACCGGGAGGCAGCACCCTCACCCTTTCGTGTCGTTCGTATCTTTCGTGGTTCCATCTCCATCGTCCTCTCTCTCGCCACCCTCTGGCCGCTCGCCGCGGATTGGGATGAGAAGCTCTTTCCCGCGGATCACCCCGAAAAGAATCTCGACGAGCAGCTCGCCGTCATTCGCGTCGAACGAGTCCGCCTCCGCGAAGTAGGCGAAGCGATGCGCAGCACTGAGCGCCGCCCGTTCCTCGCCCCGTGGTGGCTCTCGCCGCCGCTCGCGTATTGGAGCGGCCAGCCCGGCGTCGCGGGCAGTTCGCACGAAAGCCTGCCGGGCATCGTCGCCAGCGCCCGCTTCTTTCTCGCTCCGGACGCGGCAGCCGCCGAGCGCATCGCCCGCCCGCTTGGCGTGAAGTGGATCGTCACCGACGATGCGGAACATTTGACCGAAACATCGAGCGTCCTGCTCGGAGTTCCCCCGCCAGCAAAGCCGAGCTTCTTCGCCCGCCTGCACGAGATCGCCGAACCGCGCGAGCGCGTCCGTGCCGAAGATCTCCGCGCCGCTTCGCCCGAAGCCCGCGCCCAACTTGCCGCGCTCGCGGATCAGGCCGAAGCAGCGCAACTTGGCACTGCCGCCTTTTCCTGCGTCTCGACCAACCAGTTCTACAAACTCTTCTCCGTGAAACCCGCGCCCCCTTCGCCATGAGCACTTTCGATTTTGATTTCGTCGTCATCGGCGGCGGCAGCGCCGGTTACGCCGGGGCGTCCACCGCCGCCAAGCTCGGCCTCAAAACCGCCATCGTCGAAGGCGCCCGCGATGTCGGTGGCCTCTGCATCCTGCGCGGCTGCATGCCGAGCAAGACGCTGCTCGAAAGCGGCCACCGCGCCGAGGCGATCCGTGGGGCAGGGGAGTTCGGCCTGCGGGCGGAATACTTCGGTGCCGACGGCCCGGCGATCCGCGCGCGGAAGCGGCGGCTCATCGGCGAGTTCGCCGATCACCGCCGCCAGCAGCTCGAAGCCGGCCCGTTCGACTTCATCCGCGGTTCCGCAAATTTCCTCGACCCGCACACGATCGAAATCCGTCTGCTCGACGGCGGCCTGCGCCGCATCACCGCGCGCAGCTTCCTCATCGCCACCGGCTCGCGCATCCAGTGGCGCGAGCTGCCCGGCTTGCGCGAAACCGGCGTGTGGACCAGCGACGACGTGCTCGATCAGGACCACATCCCCGAGTCCGTCATCGTGCTCGGCGGCGGCGCCATCGCGCTGGAATGCGCCAGCTACTACCGCGGGCTTGGTTCGCGCGTCACCGTCATTCAGCGCAGCGGGCAGGTGTTGAAAGAAGTCGATGACGACGTGGCCACCGCCCTCACCGAAGCGCTCGAATCTCGCGGTATCGAAATCTTCCGTCGCACCGAACTCCTCCGCGCCGAACGCGACGGAGCCGTGAAGCGCATCCACTTCACCCACGGCGGCGCGGAGCGCAGCGTCGAAGCCGAGCAGATCATCTACGCCCTCGGCCGCCAGCCGAACATCGAAGGCCTCGACCTGAAGCGCGCCGGCGCGACCATCGCGGATTGCACGGCGGCCGCCGATTCCCAGCAGCGCTGCGGCGCCGACCATCTTTTCGCCGCCGGCGACGTGTGCGGTCCGCACGAGGTCGTCCACATCGCCATCCAGCAGGCCGAGATCGCCGCGCGCAACGCCGCCCGGCTGCTCGGCAAACTCGCCACGCCCGCCGAGTCGATCGATTACCGCCTCGCCCTCTTCGCCGTCTTTACGAATCCACAGGTCGCCTCCGTCGGCTTCTCCGAACGCGATGCGCGCAAGCGAGGCCTGCCAACGATCGCCGCGAAGTATCCCTTCAGCGACCACGGCAAGGCAATGGTGCATGGCGAAACTCACGGTTTCGTCAAACTCATCGCCGAGCGCGAAACCAAGCGCCTCGTCGGTGCGTCGGTCATCGGTCCCGAGGCCAGCGAACTCATTCACGAAATCGTCGTCGCCATGCACTTCCACGCCACCGCCGGCGACCTGATGCACATTCCGCACTACCATCCGACGCTCAGTGAAATCTGGACCTACCCCGCGGAAGAACTCGCCGGGCTCGAAGTAAGCGGACCAAAGCCTTGACAGGCCCGCGCGCCGCGAAGATTAGTCGTCGCAGTGTTCAACAAACTCCTTCCCAGCGATCCAAAGACCGCTGGGTCGCAACCCACCAACGCTCCGATTCCACCGACGGGCGCGGTCGCCGCTCCCAACCTCACTCACACCATGGCAGATCCCATTACCGGCAAAAACGTCCTCTCCGCTGACGTCGAAATCAAAGGTTCGATCAAGTTTACGAACGAACTCATCATCGACGGCAAAGTCGAAGGCGAAATCACCTCCGCCGGCGTGCTCACGGTGGGTGAAAACGCGGAGATCCGCGGGGAGATCAAGACGAAGTCGGTGACCGTTTTCGGGAAAGTCCACGGCAACATCACGGTGGATGAACGCTGCGAGCTCAAGGCCCGCGCCGTTCTCCAGGGCGATCTCAAGGCAGCGCGTCTCGTCATTGAGGAAGGCGCCACCTTCGTCGGGAAGTCGGAGGTCACTCCGAACAAAGTCGCCCTCAAGCAGCCGGAGCCGGCGCGTCCGCCGCAGCAAGGCGAGCCTCAGAAGCAAGCGGCCGGCGCCCGATAATCTCGGCCCGGCTTGGCCACACCTCCACCGCGCCAGCCTGAGAAGATCAGTGCTGACTGCCCGCATTGCGGCTTCAGTCAGCTCGAGTCTCCCTACGCGAAGTCCACTTTCTGCCGAAAGTGCGGCCAGCATTACAATGTCGAGAAGCCTCTGCACAAAGAGGCCGAGATGGTGCGGGGGCCATCCATTTTCGACAAGCTGTCCAAGCTCGTCTCCGGCGAGAAAATCCGGAAAATCCGCTGTTTTAGCTGCGAGCATAAACAGGAGGTCAGTTCGGCAGCGCAGTCGAGCTTGTGCCCGAGTTGCGGGTCCTACATCGACCTTCGCGACCTGAAGATATCGGGTCCGTTCGGGCGGAGCATCCAAACGCAGGGCGAGATCTATCTTACCTCGAAAGGCGAACTGACCAGCGCGAAGGCGGCGTGCGGCTCCGCGATCATCGAGGGCAAGCTGCGCGGGTCACTCGTTTGCAACGGAAAGGTCCTGCTCCGCGCTCACGGCAAAGTCATGGGCGGGATCGAGGCCTACGAACTCGTGGTGGAAAAAAAGTGCGACGTGGAGTGCGTGCGGGTGGTGAAGGCGCACAGCATGGAGATCAACGGAAAGATTTCCGCCCGCGTGGAGTGCCAAACGGCGGTGGTCATCAACAAGGGCGGCTTCCTCGAGGGCTCCGTTTACGCCCGGTCCATCTCGGTGGAAAAGGGCGGCTTTTTCAGCGGCGAACTTTTCATTGGCAAGCCCGACCCCACTCAACCCGAAGGCGCGCCCGGTGTGGTGCCGAAGCAGCAGGGTCTTTTCGGCGAAGGGGATTTTGCCACGGTCTGAGCGGCGGCCCAAGCCGGACCCGCGCGCGCCCGTTTACTTTTTGAGTTGCTGATTTTCCCGGCTGGCCTGCGAGGAGAAGAGGGTATCGGGAAACTGATTGATCACCTGGTCGTAAAGTCGACGCGCGTCTTCCGTCTTGCCCTTCTGCTGGAAAATTCGCGCCTGGCCGAGCAGCGCGACCGGCGCGCTGAAGCTCGCGGAAAATGAAGTCGAGATGCGCTGGTAGGTGCTCATCGCCTCGTCGGCTTTGCCCTGGATTTCCTGCGTCGCCGCGAGGCTCGTCCAGGCGCCGCTGATCAGCGCATGCTCCGGATGTTTGTCGATGAAACTGCGCAGCGCCGTCACCGCTTCGTCTAGTTTGCCAGCTTTGCGGAGTTGCTCGGCGAGGAGGAGTTGCGCGTTGCCGGCCGCGGCTGTGCCGGGGTAATCGGATACCACCTGACGCAGCCCGGCTTCGTCTTTGGCCGTCGCCAGCGCGCGGGCGGAATGGTTCAGCTTCTGCGTCTTCAAAAACTCCGAGGCGAAATAGACGAGCAGTCCAATGGCGAGGAGCGCCGTGATCGCCACGACCTTTGACCGGTGCTGCACCCAGAAAACGAGCAGGTCGAATTCAGGCTCGGGCGGCGGCGTCGCGGGAGTCGTTTGGGTAGGGCTGGTCATAGGGGCGTGCAAGGTTGCAAAGCGACCGCCGGAGCGCAAGGCGGAGTTCAGCCGGTGAGCAACATCCTGGCGCCGCAGCGGAGCGAGCGGCTTTCAAGTCAGGGCGGTCAGATCCCAGCCGATCGACCGGCCGCGGCGGAGTTCGAGCCACGCCCAACTCGCGGGCGCGCCGCGATTCGGCCGGGTGATGCAGCCGGGGTTGAGAAAAATGGCGTCGCCCACTTTCTGCTGCCGCGGGACGTGGGTGTGCCCATGCAGCACCAATTCGACGCCGGCTGGGGCGGCGGTCGGCGGGATGTGCGCGAGGTGAATGCGGAAACCTTCCAGCTCGAAGTCGAGCGTCAGCGGCCATTCGTCGAACGGGTCGCAGTTTCCCCGCACGAAACGCAGCGGCGGCCCCGCGGTGCGCAGCGCGTCGAGAATCGCGGGCGAACAGACGTCGCCGAGATGCCAGATTTCATCCGCGCTCGCGAACTTCCCCGGCAAGGTCGCCGGCATCCGATCGTGAGTATCTGCGAGGACGGCGATGCGCATGGCAGCCGCTCAATGAGCTTGCCGTCGGCCGCTCTGCCGCCAGCTCCGGATCGCAAGAAATCCCGCGAGAATGAGCGCGCCCGCGATCAGGAAAACCTCCATTGCGGGAAAGGCAAATCTTGCGCCGAGCCACGCAACAACCAGAGAATAATAAATCTGGCCGGAGTGATCCCAAATCGGCCAGTCCCAGAGTTTCGCCGGACGTGAGCTCGAGTTTGGCATCCCCGGTTTCCTCCTCTCCTTAGTTCCCCTTCCGCCCGCTCACCTGCACCTCGAAGGAATTCTGGATCACGTCGCGCACGCGCTCGGCGGCCTGCACTTTGCCAGTCTGGTAATCGAGATTGCCATCGCGGCCGATGATCGCGATCTGGAAACCTTTCTGCACCCCGTAAGCCGCCGCGACTCCGGCGCCGTCGCGGGCCACGGCCACGGGCACGTTCGAGGGGAGCGGGCCGTCGTCGGTCGCCACTGCGGCGACGATGAGCACGCCTTTGCTCGCGAGCTGCTGGTAGATTTCCTCGAGGAGCTTGAGCTGCTTTTTCAGTAACTTGCTTTTCGCCGAATCGGCAATGACCAGCACCACAGGCTGGCCTTTGAAGCTGCGCAGGCTGCGCGATTTATCGCCAGCGCTGAGGATGCTGAAATCGGGCGCGCGGTTGATGACAGCGGCGTCGCCGGAGGCGACAAAAAGCAGGGCGAGCAGGGTGATGAGGGCGGAGCGCATGGTGGTGGTCAGACTTTCAGGATGTCGGCTTCTTTGAGGGTGAACGCTTCGTCGATTTTCTTCACGAAGCCGTCGGTCAGTTTCTGGATTTCCTTCTCGTAGTTTTCGAGATCGTCCTCGGTGATTTTGCCCTCCTTCTGCCCTTTCTTGAGCCCGTCGATGCCGTCGCGGCGGACGGAGCGCATGCGCACACGGGCTTCCTCGGCCATTTGTTTGATGCCCTTCACGAGATCCTTGCGGCGCTCTTCGCTGAGCGCGGGGATGGGCAGCCGGATGATCTTGCCGTCGACTTGCGGATTGATGCCGAGCCGGGATTCCTTGATCGCCTTCTCGATGTCCTTCGTCGTGCTGGCATCGAAGGGCTGGATGACGAGCAACCGCGGCTCGGGCGTGGTGATCAGCGCGAGTTGCTTCAGCTTCATCGCCGAGCCGTAGGCTTCCACGTCGATGTTTTCGACCAGCGCGGGCGAAGCCTTGCCGGTGCGCACGGCGGAAAATTCGTGCTGCATGTATTCGAAGGCCTTTTCCATGGCTTCTTCGGTGTTGAGGAGAATTTCGTCGGGGTCCATGGCGCGAGCTTACGTGGTAACGAGCGTTCCGACAGCTTTGCCGAGCACGACCTTCTTGATGTTGTCGGACTTCATCATGTCGAAGACGATGATCGGTTTCTTGTTGTCCATGCACAGGCTGAACGCCGTCGAGTCCATCACGGAGAGCCGCTTCGAGAGCGCCTCGGCGTAGGTGATCTGGTCGTATTTCGTCGCCGTCGGATCTTTAAAAGGGTCGGCCGTGTAAATGCCATCGACCTTCGTGGCCTTGAGGATCACCTCCGCGCCGATCTCGTTGGCCCGGAGCGCGGCGGTGGTGTCGGTGGAAAAAAATGGGTTGCCCGTGCCCGCGACGAAAATCACCGCCATGCCGTTCTCGAGCTGGTCGATGGCGCGGCGCCGGATGAAGGGCTCCGCAATATTTTCCATGTGGATCGCCGTATGCACCCGGGTCGGCAGGCCGAGCAACTCCAGCGCGCTCTGCAGCGCCATGCCGTTGATCACCGTGGCCAGCATGCCCATGTAATCCGCCGTGGTCCGCTCCATCCCGCGATGGCTCCCCGCGAGGCCGCGCCAGATATTGCCGCCGCCGATCACGATGGCGATCTGCACGCCCATGTCGTGGACTTCCTTAATCTGTCGGCAGATATCGTTCACGATCTCGGGCGAGATATTGTCCGAGCTGCCTTTCGCTTTCAGCGCTTCACCGCTGAGTTTCAGGACGATCCGTTTGTATTTGGGCTTCGCTTTTTTCGCGGGGGAAACGCGTTTTTTGGGGCTGGGCATCTGGCCGCGATGGAATACGAAAGCGCTCGCGCATGGAAAGGGAAATCCGTGGAGCCGCCTCCGCGGCGGAGCCCGCTGCCGGCGCGCGATTGCTTTCTGCCGCAGGCGCGGCGGCCCCGGCTAGAAAAACGATTTTCCCATGTATTCCGTCCGCAAGCCCGAGCCCACGCGATCCACCACCCGCCGCTCGCCCGCTTCCACGAAACTCGTCGCAAAGTTCATCACGCACATCGTTCCCCAGTTTGCATGCGGTGCCACGCCCACGCCCACGACGCGGAAGTTCGGGCTGAACAAATTCGCCCGATGCGCCCGGCTCCGCACCCCGCGATCGACGATCAACGAAATGACGATGCTCCGCGGGTCGCCGTTTCCGTAATCGATATTTTCCCCCACGTATCCGGACCACTGCCCGTGCCGCGCCATCCGCCGCCACGGCGTCGCTCCGTTGGCGCTGGAGTGCCCGCTCCCGCCGCGCGATCCCACCTCCTGCGCGTGCCCGAGCGCCGCCCGGCTGATCCCTTCCGACCGCACGAGCGGCGGCAGGGGCCGCGCCCGCCGCAAAAAAGCAACTGCCTCGCGCGTCGCCCCGTCGTCACCGCCCCTTCGATCGGCGTGCGCTTCCACGATCCCCGCGTATTTCTGGGGCTGGGTGCGGGCGAAATTGATTTCGGCCAACACCGAGGAAGCGCGTTCGCTCGCGTGCCCCACGGCTATCGACAGGAGGGAAAACGCGCAAACTAGTCGGAGAATCATGATTTTTAGAAAGCAGGGAGGGTGCCGGGCCTGCGGGGCGTGCCGCGTTATCGCCGGTCCCGGTTCGATTCGGAGAACTATTTGAGTTTCCCCGTAAATTTCCCTTGCCGCCCGGCTCGAACCCCCTAATCTCGGTTGCACCCCCAGACAGAAAGAAAGCGCCTCTCCAGTCCGACTGGAGAGGCGTTTTCATTTTGCCGTAGGCGTTGGACCAGAACCCACCGGATGCGCGCCGGTCACTTCTTCGCCACCCGCTTCGCCTTTGTCTTCGACGGCGCTTGAGCCCGCCGGGTCCGTCTGCAATCGTCCGTCCGTGAAGTTTCCCCGCCTGCTCCTTCTCGCCGCTGCCTGCGCCTTTCTACCCGGCTGCATCGGCTACACGAAATTCCGCGCGACCAACCCGCGCGGAGAAATGATCGCCCAGTGGACCGCGCGCGGGCTGTTTTATCCGGTCACCGGCGGCTATCGCATCACCGCCGTGGAGCGCGTCAGCGGCCCGCCCCTCATGCACGTCACACGCTACCCGCGCGGCCTCCGCACGATGGTCACCGGCGCGCACATCGAGCGTTGGCACACGCCCAAACCCGCTTGGCTCGATGCTCTCCGCGCCGCCGACGATCCCGGCGCGAGCTATCCGCCGCAGCCGGTCTACAGTTACTGATTCGGCGGAATCAGCAGCCGTGCAGCGATCGCGCGCGGTTCCGGTTCCGAGCGGGCGGCAACTAAGCCTCGCCTCGCGCGCACGGGTTCCATCTTATCCCACGATGTTCCGCCCGCGCCCGTCCCCGCTCTGGCTGCGTCTCGCCGGGCCGATGCTGCTCTTCGTCGCCGCCGGGTCCATCGTCCTCGCGCTGTGGATTCACGACACCGCGCGCCGGGAATCCCGCGCCGTCTTCGCCACCCTCGCGCGCACCAACGCCGACTTCATCCGCAGCGCCCGCCTGCCGCAAAACGAGCGCGTCGCCGAGTCGATCGGCCGCGTCCTCGGCATGGATGTCTTCTTCCGCAAAGGCTCATGGGATCTCACCGCCAGCGGGAGCAGCGGCATGCAGTTTCGCAAAGGCCACGAACTCGCGCCGGAGCCCGCGCGCCGGCTCGCGGCGCACGCGGGGCGAATCGGCAGTCTGCTGCCGGAGGAAGGAATCGTTCGATTCGGCACCGGCTTCGAGGCCATCGGCGTCGCCGTCGACAAAGAAACCAGCCTCGTCGTCGTCCGCCCCGTCCAGCCCGCGCTGCGCTTCCTCCTCCAGCCGCGCACGCTCTTCATCCTCGGCGCCTTCTGGCTCTTCTCCGTCGCCCTCGCCTGGGCGCTCGCCCGCGGCCTCGTGCAGCCGCTGCGCCAGCTCGCCGAGCGGCTCCCCCACATCCAGGACGACGCGGAACCCACCCTCCCCGGCGCCGAGCGCGCCGACGAAATCGGCCAGCTCGCCCGCGCCTACCTCGCCACCCGTGCCCAGCTCGCCAGCGAGCGTGCTGAGCGCGAAAAGATCGAGCGCCTCGCCCTCCTCGGCCGCATGGCCACCGGCCTCGCCCACGAGATCCACAATCCCCTCGCCGCCATCCGCATGCACGCCCAGCTCATCGATTCCACGCCCGATGCCGAGCGCGCCGCGGCCGCCCGCGATTCGCTCCCCGTCCTCCTCGGCGAAACCGCCCGCATCGAAGGACTCGTGAATCAGTGGATGTTCCTCGCCCGCCCCGCCCCGCCGCAGACCGCCCCGGCCGACCTCTCCACGCTCGTCGCCACCGTCCTCCGCGCCCTCGCCCCGCAAGCCGCCCACGCCCGCGTCACGCTCGTCGACCGCACCCCCTCCGGCCTGCGCGCCGAGATCGACACGCGCCGCATCGCGCAAGCCATCGGCAACGTCATCACCAACGCCATCCAGGCCATGCCCGGCGGCGGCACCATCACCATCGAGGGCAGCGCCGCCGAAGTCGTCCGCCTCTCGATCCGCGACACCGGCCCCGGCTTTTCCGCGCCGGCCCTCGCCCATCACACCGAGCTGTTTTATTCCGAGAAAGAAGGCGGCATGGGCATCGGCCTCAGCGTCACCAGCGAGATCCTCCGCGCCCACCGCGGCTCGCTGCAAGTCGCCAACGTCGCGGGTGGCGCCGAAGTCACCTTCGTGCTCCCGGCGGAGAAATCCGAAATCCGAAGCACGAAATCCGAAACAAATTTCCAAACGTGAGAATGTTAAAAACCAAGTTGCGACCGTTTCCTCCATTTCCACTCCTTCACTCCATTTCCGCCCGATTGTTTCGGAATTCGGATTTCGGAATTCGGATTTCGCCATGATCCTCATCATCGAAGACGAACACGCCCTCGCCAGCGCCCTCGGCACCGTCTGCCAGCGCCTCGGCCGCGAAGCGCGCCTCTGCAGCTCCGGCCAGCGCGGACTCGACGAACTCGCCCGCGGCGACTTCGCGCTCGCCATCCTCGACATCGGCCTGCCCGACATGAGCGGCCTCGCCGTCCTCGAACAAATCCGCCAGCGCGTCCCGCAACTTCCCGCCCTGATCATCACCGCCCACGGCAACCTCGACAACGCCGTCGCCGCCAAAAAACTCGGCGCCGCCGCCTACCTCGTGAAGCCGCTCGACCTCCGCGAAGTGCAGGAAACCATCCGTCAGCTCCTCAGCGCCGCGCCCGCGCCCGCCGCGCCCGCGCGCGAAGCCCTCTCGCTCCTCATCGGCGCCGCGCCTGTGCTCCAGCGCACCTTCATCGAGATCGCCCACGCCTGCACCAGCGAAGCCCCCGTCCTCATCACCGGCCCCACCGGCACCGGCAAAACCCTCGCCGCTCGCGTCATCCACGCCAATAGCCCGCGCCGCGCCGCGCCCTTCGTCACGCTCCACTGCAGCGCGCTGCCCGAGCAGTTGCTGGAAGCCGAGTTATTTGGCCACGAAAAAGGCGCCTTCACCGGCGCCGCCACCGGCAAAGCCGGCCACATCGAACGTGCGCAAGGCGGCACTCTCTTCCTCGACGAGATTGCCGACATCGCGCCCGCGATTCAGGCCAAGCTGCTGCGTTTTGTGGAAGAGCACACCTTCTCCCGCGTCGGCGGTCGCGAAGATCTGCACGTCGATTGCCGCCTCATCACCGCCACCAATAAAGACCTCCGCGACGAAGTCCGCGGCGCGCGTTTCCGCGAAGATCTCTATTACCGCCTGCACGTCCTCGAAATCTTCATGCCGCCGCTCAGCGCGCGCCTCAGCGATCTTCCCGCGCTCGCTTCCGCCTTCCTCGCCCAGCTCGCACCGGGGCGGAATGCGCAGCTTTCCTCCGAAACCCTCGACCTCCTCCGCGCCCACCCGTGGCCCGGCAACGTGCGCGAGCTCCGCAACGTCCTCGAACACGCCGTCGCCGTCTCCAGCGGCGGCCACATTCTCCCGCAGCACCTCCCCCGCGATCTCCACCCCGCCGACGGCGCCGCCACCCCCGGCACCCTCGAACCCGCGCTCGCCGCCTGGCTCGATGATCGGCTCCGCGCCGGCGCCAGCTATCGCGAAATGCACGACCCGATCGAAGGCATGATCCTCCGCCATCTCCTCACGCACTTCGGCGGCCGCCCCACCATCATGGCCCGCGAGACCAGGATGAACCGCGTCACCCTGCGCAAAAAAATCGCTCAGCTCGAAGGCCACCCCGCGGAGGAAATGGACGAGCCCCTCGAATAGGCGCGGAGACGAAATCCGGGGAGCACCCGCGTCCCGCGTGTCGCGTGTCGGTCGTGGCGTCCCGCCGAACCGCACTTCCCGCCGCGTCCGAGACACAGTTTGCCCTCACGGACGCTGGGAAAACGTCTCGCAGACCTGCACGCACAGCCCGCAGAAAGTCTCCTCGGCGAGCGTCAGCCGGCGGCCGCGCCAGTGGAGGATGCCCCAGTTGCGGCGGAGCTTGCGGCGGCCGAGCGGGAGGGCGACGAGCGAGCGGTCGTCGAGTTCCTTCTGGCAGGTCCAGAGGGCGAGGATGGAGACGCCGAGGCCGAGCTTCACCAGCTCCTTGATCGCCTCGATGGACCCGAGATCGATCGAGCTGGAAAGCACGAGATCGTCCTGGCGGAAGTAGTCGTCGATCAGCTCGGCGGTGTAGCTGCGTTTGCCGTAGAGGATGAACTGCTGGCGCGGAATCTCCGCGCGCACGACGGAGCCGGTGCGCGCCCACGGATGGAGGGGGCTGACGACAAAGGCGAGTTCGTCGGCGAAGAGTTTGCGGAAGCCGAGCTGTTCGTCGCGCCGCGGTTCGAGATTCACGGCGAGGTCGATGCGGCGGTCGCGCAGCGCGGCGATCATTTCGGGCGTGTCGCCGGGTTCGATCGAGATGACGCACTGCGGGAAGCTCTCGCGGAATTCGCGCAGCACATTCGGCAGGATGTGCTGGCAGGCCGTGGCGCTGGCGCCGATGCGCAACCGGCTTTGCCCCCATTTGCCGAGCTGGCTCAGCTCCGCGCGCGCCGTGGCCATCTCGGCGAGGATGCGTTCGACGTGGACAAGAAGCGCCTCGCCGGCCTCGGTGAGCACGATCTTTTTGTTCATCTTGTCCAAAAGCCGACAGGCCATCTCGCGCTCCAATGCCTTCATCGAGTGGCTGATCGCACTCTGGGTGAGGTGAAGTTCGGTCGCCGTGACGGTAAAGCTGCCGGTCCGCGCGAGAGAAGCGAAGGCCCGGAGCTGCCGCGAATCAATGGGCTGCGCCATGTATGAATGGAATTCATCGATTTGATGAAAAGGTTCAATCCTATTCGTGGCTCCGCGAGCGAACCCATGGCACGGCGAAGGCTAATGGGGCGGTCGAACGTCAAAGACTTTTCGACTCGTGCGCAAAATCCATCACTCCAAACGCCGCCCGCTCCGCCTCGGCTACGTCGCGCTCTCCGATTGCGCGCCGCTGGCCATGGCGCGGTCGCTTGGGCTTTTCGAGAAATACAGTCTCCCGGTGGAACTCAGTCGCGAAGTCGGCTGGGCGACGATTCGCGACAAGGTCATCTCCGGCGAACTCGACGCCGCGCACGCGCCGGCCGGCATGCTGGTCGGCATGCACTGCGGCATCCGCAGCGTCCAGGCACCGTGCCTGACCGGGTTGGTCCTCAATCTCAACGGCAACGCCATTACGCTCTCCGAGACGCTTTGGAAAAAAGGGGTTCGCGACGGGGCCTCGCTCCGCGCCCATCTCACAGCGACTCGCGAGCGGCTCACCTTCGGCATCGTCTACCAGCATTCGTCGCACGCCTTTCTGCTACGCCATTGGTTGCGGAGTCATGGGATCGATCCCGACCGCGATGTGCAACTCGTCATCGTCCCGCCCGCGCAGGTCTACGGCAATCTCAAGGCCGGTCACCTCGATGGCTACTGCGTCGGCGAGCCGTGGAATTCGCTCGCGGTGATGTCGCGCATCGGCTGGGTACCGGCGACGAGCGCGGAACTCGAGCCGCGGCATCCCGAGAAGGTGCTGCTGATCCATCGGGATTTCGCCGAGGCGCACGAAGCCGAGCACCTCGCGCTGATCGCGGCGCTGATCGAGGCCTGCCGCTTTTGCGACCAACCCGCCAACCGCGACCGGTTGCTCGAGACGCTCGCTGAGTTCATCAGTGCCCCGATCCACGCCGTGGAGATGAGCATGCGCGGGACGTTCGACTACGGCCACGGCCGGATCGAGAAGACTGGTCCGCAGCACATTTTTCACGAGGGCAATGCGAACGATCCCAGCGCGGATAAGGCCGCCTGGGTGATCGGGCATTTCCTCGACCCTTCGGCCATCACCGATCCCTCGCTCATTCCGCCCGAAACCGCGGCGAGATGCTTTCGCTCCGACCTCTTTCATCAAGCCCTCGCCCTTACCAAAAAATGAACGTCACCACTCGCCGCCGCTTTCTCACCACCTCCGCCAGGGCCACCGGTCTCGCCGCGCTCCTCGGGGGCCTGCCCAAGGGCTGGGTTGGCTCCGCATTTGCCAGCGACGCGCCGGAGATGGCCGACCTGAAGTTTGGCATCATCGCGCTGACCGATTGCTCGCCGATCGTCATCGCCCATGAGAAAGGCCTTTTCAAAAAATACGGGATCAACGCGACGATCAACAAGGGCGCGAACTGGGCTGCGATCCGCGACTCGCTTTCCAACGGCGACAACCACGCGACGCACATGCTGCTCGGCATGCCCATCGCCTCCACGATGGGCCTGGCCGGTTCGCCGAAGAAGCCGATGGTCGTGCCGTGGCTGATGAACCGGAACGGGCAGTCGATCACGCTAGCGAACAAGTTCAAAGGCAAGGTCACGGATGACCCGAAGGCGCTGAAACCTTTTGTGGACGAGGCTAAAAAAGCCGGCACGCCAATGTCCTTCGCGATGACTTTCCCACCCGGAACGCACGCCATGTGGATGCGCTACTATCTCGCCGCGGGCGGCATCAACCCCGACACCGACATCTCGCTCATCACCGTCCCGCCACCGCAGATGGTGGCGAACATGAAGGTCGGCAAAATGGACGGCTATTGCGTGGGCGAGCCTTGGAATGCGCGGGCCATCGCGGACGACATTGGCTTCACGAGCATCAACACGCAGGGCATCTGGAAAGATCACCCGGAAAAGGTGTGCGCGTTCACCGCGGAGTTTGCGGAAAAAAATCCGAAGACGGTGAAGGCCGTGCTCAAGGCGCTGCATGAGGCCAGCGTGTGGCTGGACGTGATGGAGAACCGGCCCGAGCAGGCGAAGATCGTCTCCTCGCCGAGCTACATCAACTGCCCGGAGGACGTGATCCTGAGCCGCCTGCAGGGCAAGTACCTCTACGGCGACGGCCGGAAATTGCGCGACCCGAACTACATGATTTTCAGCGAACGGAACTGCAACTATCCGCAGCCGAAGTATGCGAAGTGGTGGCTCACGCAGTTCCGCCGCTGGGGTCTCGTGGAAGGCGCGCCGGACTACGAAGGCGTGGCGAAACAGGTGATGCGCGGCGACCTCTACGCCGAGGCGATGAAGGAAATCGGCTTCACCAAGGGCGCTCTCGATGACGGGGCCGAGACACTCTTCGACGGCGTGAAATTCGACCCGAAAACCGACCTCGAGGCCTATGCCAAAGGCTTCGCCGTCCACAGCGTGAAAGGCTAGGCGCGATGAACTCGCTCAAGCTCGATAACGACGACGATTTGCGGAACGGCGGAGCGCACCCCGGCGCGACGCTGGCCCCGGATTCCGTCGATCGCGGAGGGCTCGACCTGGCCACGCTCCTGCCGAGCGGGCGGGTGGGCGGACTCTCCCGCGAGGGTAAACCCGAGTTGGCGCAACTAACCTTCGGCATCCTGCCGCTGGTCGACTGCGCACCGATCGTGGTGGCGCACGCGCACGGTCATTTCGCGAGATACGGCATTGAGTCGAGCCTGAACAAATCAACGAGCTGGACCGCGTTGCGCGACGCGTTGAACTCCGGCGCGCTGCACGCCGCGCACATGCTCTTCGGCATGCCGATCGGCGCGGCGGTGGGAAAGTTAGGTAACGATCAGAAGCCGCTGATCATCCCCTGGATTCTCAGCCGCAATGGGCAGGCGATTACGCTCGGCGAGAAACATCGAGGGAAGATCGCCGCCGATCCGAAGCCGCTCCGGCCGCTGGCGGTCGCTGCGCGCGACATCGGTCGGCCGCTCGTTTTCGGGATCACGCTCCAGCCCGGCACGCACGCGATGTGGCTGCGCTATTGGCTCGGCGCGGGCGGCATTCATCCAGACAAAGACGTGGCGCTGATCACCATCCCGCCGCCGCAGATGGCGGCAAACATGACGACGGGGCGCATGGACGGATTTTGCGTTGGCGAGCCATGGAACGCGCGCGCCATTGCGGATGGCGTCGGCTTCACCGCCATCTGCTCCGAGGAAATCTGGCCGGACCATCCGGAGAAGGTGCTCGCCTTCACCGAGGAGTTTGCCGAGGCGCACCCATGCGCGGTGAAGGCCACGCTCAAGGCGCTGCATGAGGCCAGCGTGTGGTGCGACGATCCGGCGAATCACGACGCTCTCGCGGCGCTCCTCGCCCAGCCGGAATACGTCGGAGCCTCCGCCGAATTGATTCGCGCGCGTCTGGGCACCGGCGTGGACTATGGCGATGGGCGCCAGCGCGACGACCTGCGCGGCGTCACCTTCAGTGCCCGCAATGCCAATTACCCGCAGGCAAAATTCGCGCTGTGGTGGCTCTCGCAATTCCGCCGCTGGCTGATGCTCCCGCTGGTGCCCGACTACCTCGGGGTGACGGCCCGCGTGATGCGCCCGGACTTCTTCGAGGCGGCCATGGCGGAACTCGGGATCAAGCATGGCGGCGCCGATCGTTCCGCGGAAGTCCTGTTCGATGGCTGCACCTTCGACCCGGCCGCGGCTGAGGCCTACGCCGCAGCATTTTCTGTCACCAGCCTCCGCTCGTAACTGCCCGCCATCCCAACCATGAATGAATCTCCGCTCAAAAAGATCGACTGGCTTATCCTGCCGGCGGTCGGTGTCGTCGTCTGTCTCCTGCTCTGGACGTTCATTGCCGGCAAGGAGACGAAGAAGGAATATCTGGACGATTTCGGCGACAAGATCGTGAAGGTCCAGCGCACCGGGATCTCTGCCGATTTGCCTTCGCCCACCGAGACCTGGCAGAAAAGCAAACTCTACATCACCGAGCCCTTCGCCAAACGCGGCGAACTCGATCAGGGCATTCTCCGCTTCACCTGGCTCTCGCTCACGCTCGTCGTGCAGGGCTACGTCATTGCGCTCCTCGTTGGCACGCCGATCGGTTTCTTTCTCGGGCTGTCGAAGACGTTTGCGAAAATGTTCGATCCCATCTTCCAGGTGCTGCGCCCGGTCTCGCCGCTTGCGTGGCTACCGCTCGGGATGGTGCTCTTTCTCGGAGCGAAGATTACGTTGCCCGTCGTCGGCACCTATACCGCCTCCGATCTTGCGGCCATCTTCACCATCGCCATCTGCTCGATGTGGCCCACCGTGCTGAACACCGCCGTGGGCGTGCGCGCCATCCCGCAGGACTATCTCAATGTGGCCAAGGTGCTGAAACTATCGCGGAGCAAGACGCTCTTCAAAGTCATGCTGCCGGCGACGTTGCCGTATATGTTCACCGGCTTTCGCCTCTCCCTCGGCATTGCGTGGCTGGTCATCGTCGCGGCGGAGATGCTTACGGGCAAACCGGGCATCGGTGGCTTCCTCTGGCAGCAATACAACGCGTTGAGCTACGCGCACATCATCCTCTCGATCCTGACCATCGGCATCGTCGGCTTCGTGCTCGATCGCATGATGAGTGTGGTGGAGAGCCGCTTCAAAACCGCGTGAACCCTGTCGTAATGCCCCTTCTTCAAATCAAAAACGTCAGCAAAGGCTTCGGTCCCGCGAAGGCGCGGACGGAGGTGCTCCACGATCTGAATCTCGAAGTGGAGCAGGGTGAATTCGTCGCGATCATCGGGTATTCCGGTTCCGGCAAAACAACGCTCATGTCGCTGATCCTCGGGCTCCAGTTTCCCGATGAAGGGGAGGTCTTGCTCAAAGGACAGAAAGTCACCGGCCCCGGTCCGGATCGCGGGATCGTTTTCCAAAACTACAGTCTGCTGCCGTGGTTGACGGTCTATGAAAACATCGCCCTCGCGGTGGACGCAGTTTTTCCTCAGTGGAGCGCGGATCAGCGAAAGGCACACATCGAAAGATACATCGCGACGGTGAACCTAACCGACGCCACCGGCAAAGTGCCGAGCGAGCTTTCCGGCGGCATGCGTCAGCGCGTCTCCGTGGCGCGGGCGCTGGCGATGCTGCCGGAAATCCTACTGCTCGATGAGCCGCTCAGCGCGCTGGATGCTTTGACGCGCGCCAACTTGCAGGACGAAATCAACCGCATTTGTCAGGAGGAGAAGAAGACGGTGATCTTGATCACCAACGACCCCGACGAAGCGATCCTGCTTGCGGATCGAGTGATCCCGCTGACCGCCGGACCGCGCGCGACGCTCGGTCCATCCATTCCGGTCACCATGGCGCGACCGCGCCTGCGCGCGGCGATCAATACCAGTTATGACTTCAAGCAGACGCGCGGTGAGGTGGTGGATTACCTCCTCAAGGCGACCGACCAACGGAAGGCCGCGCTGACGCTGAAGCTCGTCCTGCCGGACCTCATTCCCGAGGATCTCGACGCACCTCGCAATCCCTTTGGCCAGAAACGCCGCCCGCGCCGCCGCAGCGAGGAGAAGCGTGAAACCGTGGAGGTGATTCGATGAGTGACACCGCTTATCTCGAACTCTCGAAGCTGACCAAGTCATACCCATCGGCCAAAGGGCCGGCGGTGATCGTGAAGGACGTGGACTTCAAGTTCCGCAAAGGTGAGTTCGTGACCGTGATCGGTCACTCGGGATGCGGGAAGTCGACGATCCTGATGATGGTCGCAGGTCTTTCGTCGATCAGCGGCGGTGCGATCGTGCTGGCGGGTAAAGAATTGACCGGGCCGGGGCCGGATCGTGGCGTCGTGTTTCAGTCGCCGTCGCTGCTGCCGTGGATGACGGCGAAGGAAAATGTGATGCTCGGGGTGAATCAGGTATTTTACACTGCGGAGAAGCATGAGCGGGAGCAGATCGCGGAGTATTACCTGGCGCTCGTCGGTCTTGCGGACGCGATGGACAAGACTCCGGCGGAGTTATCGCAAGGGATGCGTCAGCGCGTCGGCATCGCGCGAGCGTTCGCGCTCGCGCCGAAGATGCTGTTGCTCGACGAACCGTTCGGCATGCTCGACTCGCTCACGCGCTACGAATTGCAGGAGGTGCTGATCCAGCTTTGGCGGCGGGAGAAGATCACCGCCATGATGGTGACGCACGATGTCGATGAGGCGCTCTTTCTCAGCGACCGCATTATCTGCATGACCGATGGGCCGGAGGCCGGCATCGGCGAAGTGATCGAAGTCAACTTTCCCCGTCCTCGCGACCGCAAGGCGGTCATGGAGCATCCGGATTATTACCAGCTCCGCGAGCAACTGATCTACTTCCTCGAGGTCAAGGCGCACAAACATCACACCCCGGCGGCATTGCCCGCAAAGCCTTCCAATTTCGTCGCCGTCGCGGCCAGTTAGATCTGCGATTCTTAATCATCACCATGTCCACCACCCATCCTCGCAAAAAATGTGGAGCGTTGCTTGCCACAGCGTTCCTTATCAGTCACTCGCTCGTTTCCCAAGGAGGGACCTCGAACGCCGACGCGAAGTTTGTCGCCCAAACCGCAAAGTCAGACAGCAATCCACTGGGTTTCTTCGACGGCAAGGTCGTCTTCGATTTGGAAGAGCGGGTTCGCTGGGAAATCCGCGAGAACAACTTCGACTTTAACGATGCCTTCAACGCGCGGACCGACGACAACTGGTTCCTCCAGCGAGCCCGGATCGGGTTGATGCTGAAACCATCGCCGTGGCTGAAGATCTACGCGCAGGGACAGGACTCGCGGGAGATCAACTCCGACCGCCCGGACTTCCCCGGCTTCCTCGGAGCAGAAGGCGACGACGCTTTCGACCTGCGCCAGGGTTACTTCGAGATCGGGAACTTGAAGGATTTTCCGCTGACGCTGAAGGTGGGCCGGCAGATACTCACTTACGGCGACGAGCGGCTAATCGGTCCATTCGACTGGAATAACATCGGGCGCACCTTCGACGCGGTGAAACTGCGCTGGGAGGGGAAGAACTGGTGGCTCGATACCTTCGCCTCGACCGTGGTGGTGCCTAATCGCGGGAGTTACAATCAGAGCGACTTCTTCAACGGCGTCGAAGGAGACCGCGAGCAGGTGTTCAGCGGGCTCTATTTCAGCACCACCGCCGTGGGACCGCAGACGACCGATCTCTATGTGCTGCACCTGCACGAGAATGCCAATCCGCGCTACCAGCAGAATCCCTTCGGAGACACGAACTTTTTCACCTTCGGCACTCGATTCAAGTCCAAGGCCGGCGCGTTTTCGCCGCACGAAGCAGCAGGGTTGTCCAAAGACGGCAAGACGGTATTGGAGCCGAAGCCGCCGAAGCCGGTGGGTTTCGACTACGAGGGCGAGTTTGTGTTCCAGACGGGCGAAGTGCGCGGTCTCGACCTGACGGCTTTCGCGGTGCATGCGGGCGCGGGTTACACTTTGGACATCGCGTGGCTGCCGCGGCTCGGCGTGGCTTACAACCTCGGCACAGGCGACGACGATCCTACGGATCGGGAAATCCAGACGTTCCAGAATCTCTTCCCGACGAACCACAAGTTCTACGGCCAGATGGATGTCTTCTCCTGGCAGAACATGCACGACCTGGAGCTGAGTGTGAAAGCGCAGCCGACCAAGGCGATCACGGTTAAAGCCGAGTATCATGCCTTCTGGCTGGAGACGACTGAGGATGCCTGGTACCGTGCCAATGGTGCGGTGCGGGTGCGTCCGCTCAATGCCGCGGCGCGAGACGCAAGCAACTATGCGGGTTCGGAGATCGACCTCACGGTGACCTGGAATGCGAACAAGCACCTGCAGATCGAAGGCGGATACAGTCACTTCTTCGCGGGTGACTATCTCGCCGACACCGGGCCGGGCGATGACGCGGACTTCGGTTACGTGCAGGCAAAAATCACATTTTAACCTTGGTTGGGTTTGCCGCCCTGCTGCGTGAACCACCGGGCACGCAGCAGGCGCGGTCATCCGGCCGTATTGTTTCGATGAGTTCAATTCCATTCATTCCCGAGCAAGCACCTTTTTCCGCTGACCAACGGCTGTGGCTGAACGGCTGGCTGGCCGGCTTGTTATCCAACGCCACCGCTGGGACCAAGGCACTGCCTGCGTTGCCGAGCGCGCCCAAGGCGCCGCTGGTGGTGCTCTACGGCTCTCAAACCGGGACCGCGGAGGGGCTGGCGAAAAAAGCGGCGCGCGCGGCCGAAGCGCGGGGCTTTGCGCCGAAGCTGGTTTGCATGGAGAACCATTCCGGCGTGGATTTGGCGAAGGAGGAGCAGGTGCTGGTGATCACGAGCACCTATGGCGACGGGGAACCGCCCGACTGCGCGCAGACTTTCTGGAACTGGCTGAGCAGCGACACGGCGCCGCGGCTCGAGAGCACGCGCTTCTCCGTGCTCGCGCTGGGCGATACGAACTACGCGCAGTTCTGTGAATTCGGAAAGAAGTGCGACGCCCGCCTCGAACAACTCGGTGCGCAGCGTGTGCATCCGCGGGTGGATTGCGATGTGGACTACGAGACGCCGGCGGCGGAGTGGACGGAGGCGGTTTTTCACGCCCTGCAACCTACGGCGGCACCGGCGGGGGCGAGCAGCGCTGCGGCGGAGGTTATCGCCGCGGTGGGCTGGTCGAAGGGGAATCCATTTCCGGCGCGGTTGAAGACGAACCGGGTGCTGACTCAGCCAGGTTCGGGGAAGGAAGTGCGGCATTTCGAAATCGCGCTCGCGGGCTCGGATATCACATACGAAGTGGGTGATGCGCTCGGCGTGATGCCGGCCAATTGCTCCGCCGTTGTGGCCGACCTGCTCGCGGCTTTGGGCTGCGATGGGGAGGAAGCCGTGAAGGCGCCAACCCATGGCGAGACTTCGCTGCGGCTGGCTCTGCTCCAGCATTGCGACATCGTGAAGGCTTCGCCCGATCTGTTGAAAGCGGTCGCGGCCCGGCATCCCGGTGGCGAACTGGCGCCGCTGCTCGATCCGGCGCGCGCGGATGAACTCAAGAAGTGGTTGTGGGGCCGCGAGGTGATCGATGTGGTCGCGGATTTGCCGGAGCGCTTGGTGCCAGCGGAATTCGTGTCGCTACTCAAGAAGCTGCAGCCGCGGCTCTACTCGATCTCTTCCAGCCTCAAGGCGCATCCGGGAGAGGTGCATCTCACGGTCGGCGCGGTGCGCTACGAGTCGCACGGGCGGCAGCGCAAGGGCGTGTGCTCGACCTTCCTCGCGGATCGCTGCGCGGATGACACGCCGCTGCCGATTTGGGTGCAGTCGTCGCATGGCTTTAAGGTGCCGGCGGATGGGGGACGGGATATTATCATGGTTGGGCCGGGGACGGGCATCGCGCCATTCCGGGCGTTCCTGGAGGAACGCGAGATCACGGGGGCGAATGGGCGGAACTGGTTGCTCTTTGGCGACCAGAAACGCGCGACCGATTTCCTCTATCAGGAGACGCTCGAAGGTTGGCTGACCGGCGGGCACCTCGCGCGGCTCGACCTGGCGTTTTCACGCGACCAGGCGCAAAAAGTTTACGTTCAAAATCGAATGCTCGAAGCTGCCGCCGAGCTCTGGGCATGGCTGGAAGACGGTGCGCATTTCTACGTCTGCGGCGATGCGAGCCGCATGGCGAAAGACGTGGACGCGGCGCTGCATACGATCGCGGCGACGGCGGGCGGGCTAAGTGCGGACGCGGCGAAGGCCTACGTCGACAAATTGAAATTCGAGAAACGCTACCAGCGCGACGTTTACTAATATGAGCACAGCCATCTTACCCATCGCCGATATCGCCGGCACTCCGCTCAGTCCCGAACAAACCCAATATCTCACCGGCTTCTTTGCGGGCGCCGCTGCACGCGGGTTGCGCTTCGGCGACATCGAGGCTGCGCCCGCGGTGGAGAAGAAGCTGGAGCTCGATGACCTCATTTTCGAGGAGCGGGTGAAGCGCGAGCTGCATCCGCTCGACGCTTTTCAGCAGCTTCTCGATAACGCCGTGACGAACAAGGCGCCGGACAAAGAGGAGACGTTTCGCTTCAAGTGGAATGGGCTCTTTTTCCTCACGCCGAACCAGGAAGCATTCATGGCGCGGCTGCGCATTCCGGGTGGCGTGCTGCGGACTGATCAGCTTCGCGAACTCGCGGCGGTGGCGAGGGAACTCACCACCGGCTACGTGCAGATCACCACGCGGGCGAACTTCCAGATTCGCCTCATCGAGCCGAAGGATGCGCCGGAAGTGCTGCGGCGCATTCAGGCTGTGGGCATGCACACCCGCGGTTCGGGGGCGGATAACATTCGCAACCTAACGGTTCACCCAACGACCGGGATCGATCCGCACGAGCTGATCGACGTGCTGCCGCTCTGCCAGGAACTCGCGCAGATCATCATCAACGACCGCGCGTTCTACGACATGCCGCGGAAGTTTAACATCGCCTACGATGGTGGCGGGTTGATCGGGTCGGTGGAGGACACGAACGACATCGGGGTGAAAGCGGTGAAGGTGGGCGACGACGTGTTCTTCCGGATCGCGCTCGGTGGTGCCACGGGGCACAAGTCTTTCGCCCGCGACCTCGGCGTGCAGGTGAAGCCGGCGGAGGTGAACAAGGTCATCGCCGCGCTCGTCCGCGTCTTCATCGCGAATGGCAATCGGGGCGACCGCAAGAAGGCACGGCTCAAACATCTGCTGGAGAAGTGGACGCTGGAGCAATACCTCGCCGAGACGGAGAAGCTGCTCGGCTACGAGCTGACGCGCGCGCCGTTCGATGCCGCGCAGATCGTTTATCCGAGCCAGACCGTGGCGCACTCCCATGTCGGCGTGTTTGCACAAAAGCAGGCGGGCCTGAACTATGTGGGCGTCGGCGTGCCGGTGGGGCAGATCACCACGAAGCAGATGATCCGGCTTGCGGAGATCGCGGACCTTTACGGCTCGGGCGAGGTGCGACTCACGGTGTGGCAAAACTTCATCATCCCGAATGTGCCCGATGCCTTCGTGGAAACGGTGAAGAAAGCAGTGCGGCGCATGGGTTTCACCACCGGGCAGTCGAATCTGCGCAGCGGCTTCATTGCTTGCACGGGGAACAGCTACTGCAAATTTGCCCAGGCCTGCACCAAGCAGCACGCGCTCGATCTGATGGACTACCTCGACAAGCGCATCCAGCTCGACCAGCCCGTGAACGTGCATCTCACCGGTTGCCCGAACTCTTGCGCGCAACACTATATGGGCGACATCGGCTTGCTCGGCACGAAAGTGAAACGCGCGGGGGAAACGCTGGACGGTTACCATGTGTTCCTCGGTGGAGGCTTCGGAAAAAATCAGGCGGTCGGGCGACAGGTCTTCAACGCGATCCCGCACGACGAACTGCCGCCGCTGATGGAAAAGGTGCTGCGCGGTTACCTGCGGCATCGGCAGGACGGCGAGAGCTTCCAGGCCTTCAGCCGGCGGCACGATCTCAATGCGTTGCAGGCCATTTTTTCCAACGAGGAATGACCGCCCCGTGGGAGCCTTGGACGCCGGTCGAGGAACTGCCCGATGAACCGCGGCGGCCGTCGCCGGTCGGAAGGTTTTCTCGTAAACTGGCCGCTGCGCAAACGTGAGGCACCCGCCTGCTCGCAGGCCTGCCCGCAACGGGCTGAGCGGGACGCCGGAGCCGCTGGCAAATTTTTTTTGAGAATTCGTTGGCACGATGTCCGAGTCGGTTTACTCGTTACAAAGCTCCACCCCCGGAACCCATGAACTCCCCAGAACCATTGTTTGGCGGCATTTCCCGTCAGACTTCCTCCCGAGAAGGGACTCAGCAATGATGTCTTTACTCGTATTCCTCGGAATCACCTACGCTGCCGGCTGTGCCGTCGCGATCAAGGCCTACCGCAGCGCTCCACCAGTCGAAGACCTGAGCCTTATGTTCGCGCCGCCCTTCGCGCCACCCGGATGCCTCACTTCGCGCGTCCCGCTGAGCGACTGTTCGTGCCGGCGTTGTTCAGTGCGTCATTCGCGGCGGCGGCGGGACTTGCGGCTGCGCCATCCGCGGATGCACCGGCGGTCGATCGGGGCGCGCGCGAGCACCAGCGCGAACGCTTACCCCGCCGGCTAGGTCCGGTCGGAATCCAACTCGACGAACGCCTCCGCCACGGAGTCCGCCAGCAGCTTGCCGCGGCGGGTCAATGCCCAGCGGTCGCGGGAGTTTTTTGCCAGCAGGCCGAGCGCTGCGAATTCGCCCATCTCGCCCGGCCACGCTGCCACTTGCGCGGCATCCACGCCCGCTGCCGTCCGCAGCGCGAAGGCCACGATCTCGCCGTCGCGCTGCTTGCGCCCGAGGTGTTCCTCAAAGCTCCGCGTGCTCTCGCCGGCGAGGAGCCGCCGCGTGTATTCCGCGGTATCGGGAATGTTTTGCCAGCGCTCCAGCCCGCGGGTGGAGAAGGCGCTCGGGCCGAAGCCGAGGTAGTCCGCGCCGTGCCAGTAGGCTTGATTGTGCAGGGATTCGCGGCCGGGGCGCGCGTAGTTGGAGATCTCGTAGTGGGCGAAGCCGGCGCCCGTCAGCGTGTCCATCGTCGTCTCGAAAAGCTGCGCATCCACTTCCACGTCCTGCCGGAAACTGCCGCCGAGCAGCGCGCGGAAGTAGGCCGTGTCTTCCTCGTAGGTGAGGCAGTAGGTGGAGACGTGTTCGGGCTGGAGCGCGATGGTTTTTTCCAGCGTCGCCCGCCACTGCTCGGGCGTTTGCCCGGGCACGGCGAACATCAGGTCGATGTTCAGATTGTCGAAGCCTGCATCGCGCAGCACGCGGAACGTCTCCTCCGCCTGCGTCGCATCGTGGACCCGGCCGAGCGTTTTGAGCAGCGCGTCGTCCCACGATTGCACACCGAGGCTCAGCCGCGTGATGCCGAGCTCGCGGAGCAGCCGCGCCTTGCTCGGGCGGATCGTCGCGGGATTCGCCTCCAGCTCCCACTCCCGGAGCTGGGAAAGGTCGAGCCGCTCGCGCAGCCCGCGCAGCAGGTGATCGAGCTGCGCCTCCGTGAGTGCGCTCGGCGTCCCGCCGCCAAAGTAGATTGTGTGCGGCTGCACCGGCTGCACCTGCGCGGCCAGCTCCACCTCGCGCAGCAGCGCATCGAGAAAGGCCGTGTTTTTATTCTTCGATCCGACCTCGACGTAGAAGCTGCAGTACGGGCAGAGCTTCGGGCAAAAGGGGATGTGGAAGTAGAGGTGGCGCAGGGGACTCATCGGAAGAGATCCCGATCGAGACCGGATTGCTTGATGATCGAAATGATCGTTCCGACCGGAATTTCGCGGCGGTCCGCGGGAACGATCACGACCGGGCCGGCGGGGGGAGCGAACCCGTGATCGATCCGAAGGCGGCCGACCTCCGCGGAACTGAGGCGTCTAGGCATTCACCATGCCTTCGCCCACCAGCACCTCGGAAACCTCGCGAAACTCGACGGCTGAGTTGTCCTCGAAAGAGAGTTCCACCGCTTCACGCAGATTGCGGATCGCCTCTTCCGCACTCTCGCCGAAGCTCGACACCTCCACGTTCAAGCACTGCGCGACGTAGTAGGGAGCTTCCTTGTAGACGCAGAAATTGATCGAGCGCATGGGCGCAGTTTGCTCCAGCGTGCGCCAGGCCGCAAGCCGCTCTCAGTGCGCCGTGGCCTTCTCCGCGCCGAGGCCGGTATTCGCGCGCACGGCCAGCTCGGAGTAGAGCTTTTCCGTCTCCGGCTCCTTGGTGAAAAGGGTGGCCAGGATCGCGGCGAGGAAGCCGAGCGGGATGCTGACGATGCCCGGATTCGTGAGCGGAAAGAGCGGCGCCATCTGCAGGAGGTGACGCTTCGCCGCCGGCACGCTGGCCGCGTCGATGCCCATGATGGAGGGGCTGATCAGGATGAGCACGATACTCGAGACCAGGCCCACCCCGAGCCCGGCCACCGCACCCGCCGTGTTGAAGCGCCGCCAGAAAATCGTCAGCACGATCACCGGCAGATTCGCACTCGCCGCCACCGCAAAGGCGAGCCCCACGAGGAACGCCACATTGATCGTCTGCAACTGGATCGCCAGCACGATGGCCAACGCGCCGACCACAAACGCCGTCACCCGCGCCACGAACACCTCCTGACCCGGCTTCGTCTCCTTCCCGTGATGCAGCACATTCGAGTAAAAATCATGCGCGAACGAAGTGCTCGCCGAGATCGTGAGCCCCGCGACCACTGCGAGGATCGTGGCAAACGCCACCGCTGAGATAAACGCGAAAAACACCTCGCCACCGAGGCGCTGCGCGAGCAGCGGCGCCGCCATGTTGTCATTGGCCACGCCATTCACCACGATCTTGCTCGGGCCGAGGATGGTCGCCGCGCCGAAGCCGAGGAACGTCGTCATGATGTAAAAAAGGCCGATGATGATCATCGCCCACACCACCGACACGCGCGCCGTCTTCGCATCCGGCACCGTGTAAAAGCGGATGAGAATGTGCGGCAGCCCCGCCGTGCCAAAGACCAGCGCGAGCCCGAGCGAAATGAGATCCAGCGGACCCCACCCATTCGTCACCGCCGCCCCGAATTTCAGCCCCGGCAGCAGAAAATTTTGCGTGCTCACCTCCTTCGTCTTCGGATCGATCACCATCACCTCGCTGATCGCCTCAAAGAACCGCGTGAAGCTGAAGCTGAAATGCTTCATCACCAAAAAGCTCAGGAAAATCGTCCCCGACATGAGCAGGATCGCTTTGATGATCTGCACCCAAGTCGTCGCCAGCATCCCGCCGAAGACCACATAGACGATCATGAGCACCCCCACGCCGATCACCGCGTAGTTAAAGGGCACGCTCGGCAGCAGCAACTTCACCAGCGCCCCTGCGCCCACCATTTGGGCCACCATGTAGAAGGTGGACACCGTCAGCGTACTCAGCGACGCCATCGCGCGCACCGGGCGCTGCTTCAGCCGATACGCCAGCAGATCGGCCATCGTATATTTGCCCGCATTGCGCAGCGGCTCCGCCACGATGATCAGCACCGTGAGATACGCCACCAGCCAGCCGACCGAGTACATGAAGCCATCGTACCCGTAGAACGCGATCATCCCCGAGATGCCGAGGAAACTGGCCGCGCTCATGTAGTCGCCCGCCACCGCCAGCCCATTCTGCCAGCCTGTGATCCGGCGCCCGGCGGCGAAGTAAGCGCTCGAACCGCTCGACTTGCGCGCGCTGAAGTAGGTGATGACCAGCGTTGCCACCACGAACGCGAGGAACATGTAGAGCGCCGTGTGGTCCGATGGAGCAGCAGCGGCGGCGGGTTTGGTGGCAGCGAGGAGCGTGGGGAGAAACATGGGTCAGCGTTTGGAAAATTTTGTGAGCAGCGCGGCCGCGGCCTTGTCCCATTTGGCCGCCGCCCGCACGTAGACAAAGGCCAGTGCCCACGCCATGAAGAACTGGGAGAGCGCGAAGAGATAGGCAATGTTCACCTTGCCCCACACTTCGCGTTTCATCAGATCCGGCCACCAGCCCACCAGGATCGGCAGCGTGAAATAGTAGACGATGAAGAAGATCGAAGCCGGGATGATAAAACGCAGCTTGTCCGCGAGTAGCTGGCGAAACGCCGGGTCTGCCTCGATGGCATTCCAAGGCGCCGCGTCGGCTTCCTCCGCGGCCGTCTTTTCATGCGCCGGCACCGCGCCGGTGCGGCCGAGCGGCGCGACGTCCGTGGGGGAGGCGGATTCTGGGGTGAGATCGCCGGAGGGCTGGGTGCTCATGGGGCGCCGACGCTAGCAATCCCCGCCGCGCCGCCGCAAGGCTTTAGCGCCGTTGAAATCAACCGCCGCGCCGAGCCGCCGGGGAGTGGCGCCGTGGTGGGCGCCGCTCCCCGCGATTTCGGATTCTTAACTCCTGTTCCTGATTGGCCTACATCACCGGCCGCAGCGCCGGCACGCTCCACGGGCCCTGACCGAGGGGGAGTGGCCGCGGCGTCGGCGCCAGCCATGATCAAGGCGACAAGCGCGTGCGGGAAGTGCGTGGATCTGGCGTTGCTTTCTACCACTTCCACTCAATGCCGCCGTAAAAGCCGCGCCCATCGCCGGGCGAAAACACGGCGGACGTGGGATTGGCGCGGCTGACCACGCTGGTGGTGGCCGCGTAGGTTTCGTCGGTGAGATTTTTGGCCTCGAAGTACGCGGAGAAGCCGCGCTCGCTGCGGTAACCGATTTTCGCGCCGAGCAGCGCGTAGGATTCGGTGCGCAGCGTGTCGGCCGAATCCACGGCATAACCGCGCGGCGCCCACTCCACGTTTGGCCCAGCGTAGAAGCCGCACGGATGCTCGTAAAGCAGCTCGGCGCGGTAGTAGTGCTCCGGGATGCCGGGCAGCCGGTTGTCGCCAAACTCGTCGTCGCCATCGAATCGGAAGTCGTTCCAGAGATAGACCTGGCGCAAAAGCAGGCGGTCTCGCTTTGGCTCCGGAGCGGCCTCCGTCTTGCCGTCCTTACCGCCTGGCGCGGGCAGCGTTTCATCGTGCACAAACAGCCCGCGCAGCACATCCACCTCCAGCGACACCTCCACGCCTTGATGGATCGTGCGCGCGGCGTTCACCGTCTGGTTCAGCCCCGGCAGCACCTGAAACTCCAGTAACTCGTCCTCCAGCCACGCGTGGTAATAGGCCACGTCCCATGCGAACCGCGCGATCCGTCCGCGCGTGCCCACCTCCGCGGTCGTCGCCGTCTGAGCATCGAGATCCACCAGCCCGGCGCCGCCGTTCGCGGCATTGCCCAGTTCGCCAAAGCTCGGCGGCTCGAAGCTGCGGCTCACATTCACAAACGACTGCACGCCCGGCGCCTGCTCCCACAGCACGCCTGCCTTCGGCGAAAAGCCCCACCAAGCCTGCGTGTCGCTATTATCCGGATCGGTGGCTGAGGCCGGAAACTGATCGTCGTTCTTGCGCTTCGCGTAGCTCACTTGCGCGCCGGCCACGAGGGCGACAGTCGGGACGATGTAAAAGCGATCCTGCACGTAAACATCGAGGTTCAGCGCCTGCTGCTCGTTGTCCGCAAACTGCGCGCCGCGGTTCCCGAAGACATTGAGGAGCCGGTGGTCCTGCACGATCCCGTAGGTCGGCGCGAGGCCGAGCGTGAAGTGATTGCGGTGGCCGAAAAGATCGCCGCTGTAGTCATAGCGCAGGTCGAGGCCGACGTCGTGGCTGAGCTGGTCGATGACGAAGAGGATCGGGTGATCGAGATCCTTGTAGGACCAGAATGAGCCCATGGAAAACCGATGATCGCCGTGCAGCCACGTTGTTTTGTTCGCGATGCGGAAGAGCTCGAAATCGCGCTTCCAGTTGCTCGTCACGCGGTCAAAGCGCGCCGCCGGTAGAAAGCTGCGCAGAAACTCCGGCACCCGTGCCGCCTGTTCGGGATCGGCCTCGAGCTGGTCCTTGCTAAGGTCGCCGGGCAGCTCGCTATCGGTCTGCACGTAGGTGAGGTAGAAGCGCGTTTCGACGTGCTCGTTAAAGCGGTAGCCGAAGTTGGCGAAGAGCCGCTGGGCGTTCTGCTGCGAGTGCTCACGGAAGCCGTCGGTCGAGGAATGCGACAGGCTCAGGTAGTAGTCGAACGGGCCGAAAACCGCGCCGCTGCTGAGCTGCGCGCGGTACGACTCGAAGCTGCCGTACTCGGACCGCGCGGTGAGCGGCGAGGCATCGTGGCCGGTGGCCGTGACGAAGTTGATCGCGCCGCCGAGCGTGGTGGAGCCGTATGCGAGCGCATTGGCGCCGCGAAACACTTCGATGGAACGCGTGGCCAGTGGCTCCACCGCTTGGAAGTCGAAGCCGCCGTCCGCGAGATTCAGCGGCACGCCGTCCTGGAGGAGCTTAAGGCCGCGTCCGTGGAAGGTGCGCTGGATGCCGGAGCCGCGGATCGAGAGCCGCGACTCCTCCGCGCCGAACCGCGGCTGGATATAGACACCCGGTGCGAAATCGAGCGCGTCCTTCAGCGTCGTCGCGCGTCCGCGTTTGTAAGTCTCGGCATCGACGACCGCAGTGCCGCCGGCGACTTGATTGAGTTCGAGCCGCGCGGCTTCAAACGAAGGCACGGTGAGCGATGGACTGTCCGTGCGGGCGGTGACGACGACGGTGGGAAGCGTGGTGGCGGCAGACGCGTCCGTCTGCGCCGGTGAGGGATGGCCGGCGAGCACGAGGGCCGCGGCGAGCGTGAGAGAAGTTTTCAAAAGATGAAGGAAGATTTTTTTCTGTGGGTGTCCGGCGATGCGGACGGGTGGCAGGCGCGAGAGCGCCCGGCGGCGGGAAATCAGGAAGGCGTCCGGCGGGGAGCGGGAAGGAACGCGCGGTCGGAAAAGACGGCGCGGCTGCGGGAACGCGCAGCGGCGACAGAATGGACAAGCTTAGAACCGGGCGGATGGCCCGGTCGCCGGGCGCGTCAGACCTGGGGAGGCGGTGTGGGCGGGGCGAGGCGAAGTGCCGGGAGAGGGAACTTCGCCGACGGATAAAGCCTGGGCGTCCCGTGCGGCGGCGGAGCCTGCACGGCGTCCGCGAGCACTGCCTCGAGCTTCAGGAGCAACTTGCCGGCGTCGCGCTTTTTCTCCTCATTGACCCCGCGCGACACCACCTGGCAAAGCTCGCACGGGTTTGCGCCGCTGAAGGTCTTGTCGAGCGCGGCGCCGAGCGACTCGGTCTTCGCATAGTCGATCGCCATGCCCACCCAGGCGACTGATTGCAGCACAGCCCAGTGCCCGCCGAGCAATTGCACGGCGGCAACAAGAACGAGAAGTCTGGTAAGTAGGCGGGCCAAGCAGCTTGCGAAGCTGCCGATGGCATACCGTCGCCGCAAGGCTTTTTAACGGATCACGCCGAGCGTCGTCGGTCCGAGTCTGGGTGGGACGGGCGGGCTGGCCTGTCGGTGCCCGGCGGCCGGCCGGCAACTCTGGCCAAGCGGCGGCCACACGGGAAGCGGTGGTGGATTTTACTGCCAGCAGGAATTTTGCTTTCGCGCCCGTCGCACTGGGGACGGCCAGAATGGGGATCGGCGTCGGGGAGTGAGGGGGGCTGATCACCAGACGCGGTGGAGCCCGGCCGCGGCTCGTCGGATCGTTTGGGAGGGCGCGGACGGTGCCGGCGGTCGAGACTTGAGCGGTAGCCGGCGGATCACCGTCGCGAGATGCCCGTTGCGTTGCTGCTAAAGGTCAGCACGTTCACACGGAAGGCCGGGTTGGTCAGCAGCGGGGTGAATTCCTTTTTGTCGAGACCGATGATCTCGGAGATCACGACGATGCCGTCGCCAGTCGGACTTTTCCTTACGGAACCGTTGAGCGTGGTTCGGAGAGCGATGGGATCGAGAATCCAGAATTGCGTGCGCGGCGTGCGGCCGAGCAAGGTCGAGGCATCGATCGAGCCGCCACCCGTGAGCTCGATCACCCCGCGATCACCATCGCGATCTCGAACGATGATCTTCGCCTGACTCTGGATGGCGAACTGGAGCACGGCATTGTCGCCGCCCACGCCGTTGGCATTGCCATCGAGGAGATTGCCTGCAAAGTCTCGCACGCCCGTCGTCGCCACAGGTTCGGTGCCCTTGGCTTTTTTGCCTCGGACGGAGAACGTGAATCGCTTCAAATCCGTCTGAATGAAGGGCGTGGCGGCAAGGGTGACGGAGCGGGTGTTGGGATCATAGACGGCTGAGGTGAAGACCACCGGCTGCTTTCTGTTGCGAGCGTCGAACCCGATCATCTGGTAATTGGCGAGCGTGACCGCGGAGAGAGGATCGAGGTCTTCGTCGAACTCGATGACCGCACCGGTAATGCCGCGCGATGGGCCGGTGAGGCCGAAGTGGGTGATCGTGGGGCTGCGGGTATCGGTGAAGTCGTTGGGGCTGATGCGCACGGTCGCGCCGGTCGCACCGCCCAAGGTCACCCCTTGCGCATTGAACAACTGGACTCGGAACGCCTCGTCGTATTCCGGGAACGTGTCGTCGGGCAGGGTGACGTCGAATGTTTTCAGCACCTCGCCGATCCCGAAGGCGACCGTGCCGCGGGCGGTTAAGTAATCCTGCCCCGCCGTGGCGGTCTCGTTGAATGTCGAGTAGTCGACCATGGCGGCGGTGGCGCTGCCGCCGTGGCGCGAGACCGTGAGGGTGACTGAGGGGGCGCCTTCGCGAATACCGAGCAGCGGCACGTCGAACTGCGTGCTCGCAATCACCGCGATGTCCCGCACGGGTTGGCGTCCGCTGCCGATGAAGCCCAACGAGTCGTCCTTGCCCGCCGGGTCGCCGCCTTCCGGCGCGAGCAGCACTTTCACCAGCGAGAAGAATGGCGTGGACGTGGCGTCCGAAGCATTGACCAATTCCACGGCGGCGAATGCCTTGCCCGCGGGTCCGACATCGAAGCCCCGGACGGTGACCCCATCGCGACCGAACGCACCGATGGTCGTCAACCCGCCGAGGTCCGGCGCCGGGATGCCGTCGGGTCCGCCCTGCCGCACGAGCGATAGCGCCTGGGCCGTGGTGGCATCGACCAGTTGTTTCGAGTTGTAGAGTTCCTGCTCCAGGACAAAGAGCGTGGTCAGCGTCGCCGCGTTGGTGTCGTTGTTCGTATAAGCGGCGGCGACGATCTGCGGGTTTTTGCCGACGCTGAGATCGCCGCCCACGTAGGCGACCGGTGTGTCAACGGTGACGGTGCCATTGTTTTGATTGATGCGGATGTTGGTGTCGGTGTCGCTGACCACCCGCAAGCGATCCGGCACGGGGTTGAAGTCGATGCCGAAACGTGTCCCCGTCAGCGCCTGGCTGAGGACCACGGGCGTGGTAGCGGCACCGGTCGTCGGGTTGAGTTTGTAGAGCCGGGTGCTGGTGAGCCCGTAAAGTTCGCCGGTCGCGGGTCGGACATCGATCGCGACCACCTGCTCGCCTGCTTGCAGCCCGGTGATGGCGACGACGGTTAGGATGTCATCCGGGCGTTCGCTGGTGAACGTGTAAAGGGTTTGTTCGGGGGTGAGGGCAACGATGAGTTCGGCGCGCGCAGCTTCGCCACCGAGGATGAGTGCCAAACACAGGCGGTAGAGGTTCTTCCTCATAACACCTCCGAGCCAGGAATCGCCTGATGGGCTCGCAAGCCTCGTTTATCGTCGAGCCAATAGGGAAGAACCCCGCGACGCTGGCCAGGCAGTGTTGCTGTTAGGAATTTGCTTTCGCGCCCGTCGCACCGGGGAGGGTGAGAACGGGGATCGGGGTCGGGGAGTGAGGGGGTCTGGGAGGAGCGAGGGATGCAGGAAGCCTGAGATACGAGTGAAGAAGGACGAACAGGGCGTTCCTCGCGCGTCCCGGAGGAAAATTTCCGGCTGATCTGCGGTCGCAATGAAATGGATGCGCTCATGAGATTGTTTCGGAGCATGGTCGCCCGGCCCGCTGTGCCCAGCTTTTTTTGTGGCAGCGGCTTTTTTGAGAGATCGCCTTCGGAATCGAGGACGAGAATGGTGCCGTCTTCGCGGGGGATCTCGACCGTTCGGGGAGTTTCTCGATTCTAAAACAGACCCCGCTCGCGCAGCCAGATCTCGCCAATCGGAGGATCATCACGACTTCCCGCTGCCGCACATGGATTATCTGGAGGTCACGGTCGATTACCGCCTCCCGGCGGAGAAGGCGGATGAGATCACGAAATTCGACGGCAGCGTGACTTTCGACAAAACGCGCGGCGAACTCTCCGCGCGCTGCGATCTGGAAGGGCACGATGTGCTTTCGCTCAACCTGGCGCATGACATTGCGACGGGAAAAAAGACTGCGGCGGAAAGCGCGCAAGGCCTTTGGCGAAATCGTCGGCGAGGATATGGTGGGAAAGTATCCGGCCTACACGACGGCGCTCCAGTTTGAACCCTTCGCGACGCCGGCGGATTCCGACAAGACGACCATACCAGGCGCGCCCAAACGTGCGGTCAATGCCGCGACCGGTGCGCAGGGCGAACCGAAGCCAACCAAGGCCGACGGCGATGCAGAAATCCTCTCGATCCTCCTCGCGGTCGATACCAATGAAGTCGTCGCCGCCATGCAGGCGGGAAAGAAAAAGCTCAGCCCGCCGATCGCGGAGTATGCAAAGATGCTGCACACCGAACACGGCAAGCACGCGGGGGATACCATGAAGCTGGCGCAGAAAATCGACGTGACGCCGATGGACACGGAAAAGGTCAACGCGCTGCGGGTGAAAGGCGCGGGCGAACTTGCCGGCCTGGTGCCGCTGGATGACGCAAAGTTTGGGGCGGCTTATCTCGATGCGATGGTCAAAGGGCACACCGAGGTATTGGCGATGATCGACGGTGAATTGCTCAAGACGGCGGAACCCGAGGCGCTCAAGAAACATCTCACCGAAACACGAGCGCACATCGCGCATCATCTCGACGACGCCAGGAAACTGCAGGGCGCCGCCGGCAAATAACCGCTCCCGGCGATGGCCCACCAAATCCCCGTCACGCCCGACGCCGTCGCGGACCTTCCGCATCCCGACGACGGCACCCGCGAAATCGCCGTCGACCTTGCTTACAAACGCATGGCGATGGTCAATGTCGTCTTATTCGGAATGCCGCAGTGCGGCGACCGTCAATGGGTGCTGGTGGATGCGGGCGTGGTGGGTTTGACGAGCTTGATCGAAAGCGCGGCGGAGGAACGTTTCGGCGTCGGCGCGCGGCCCGCAGCGATTGTCATCACGCATGGGCATTTCGATCACACCGGCAGTCTCGAGAAGCTGGCGGAAAAATGGGACGCGCCGACGCTCACCGGCGGCTACACCGGGTCACCGATTTCGATCGGCATCGGCAATCTGACCGGCGAGGGCGACCTCGCTTTCGGGATCGGCGGAACCGGCTATCTCACCACCGCCGGGGTGGGCGCCACGATTAATTCACCCGCGCTTTACACCTTCAGCCTCGCTGGCACGTCCAGCCTCGTGGGGCCGACTAGCGACGCGCAGGAAGCGCTCACCGTGGACGGCCTGGCCTTCAATCCCGCGAACAGCCTGCTCTACGCCATCACCGCGGAAGACGATCGCCTGTAAACACTGAATCCGACCAACGGCTTTCTCACGCCCGTGGGCACTGGGCTCGGCGTCGCGCCGGGCAGCGGCTTTGGCGCATTGACCTTCGTTAATGGCACGCTCTACGGCGTGATCAACGATGCGCTCTACACCATCAACCCGACGACCGGCGTCGCCGCCGCGGTCGGGAGCGGGCTTGGTACGGATTTCGGCTCGGTGTCGGGGCTCGCCGCCGTCGTGCCGGAACCCTCGACCCTCGCGTTTCCAGGACTCGCGCTTCTTGGCTCCGGCCTGCGCCGAGTGCGTCGCCGCGCATAACCGGCGACCGCGGTCCGCACCGAGGGAGAACAGCTATCAGCGACGGTTATGGCGTCGGAGTGCCGGTCTTACCCGCGGCCCAAAGGATGCCGCGGGGGATCAGGTGCTCGAGGCCGGGCGTGTTTTCCGGATGCGGGCTGGAGATGAAGACACGGCCCTGGCCGAAGGTGCCGATGGCCTGCGCGGGGGAGTTCACCATCACGCCGACAGGCGTGCCGTTCTCTGCCACTTCGGAGCGGAAAAACGCGAGCGGAGTGTAGGTGGGCAGTTCGGGTTTGTCGCCCGGCTTGAAGACGGGGCCGTTGTTGTAGCGCACTTTGAAGGTGCCCGACGCATTGCCAAGCAGGCCGCGTCCGTCGGGCGTGAGTTCCATGTCCAGGTAGCCGCTGCCTCGTGCCCACTTTGGTGAGACGGTGCTGGCATTGAGGAGCTGCAGGCTCCAGTCAAAGTTTGAGCAGGCGAGATAAGCCCCCGCGCAGATGCCGACGTAGCCGCCGCCATTGCGCACATACTCCCGCACGTTTTTGAGGCCGGCCTCACCGATCGCCTTGGCCTGGCTCCGCGCGGCGCCGCCGGGAAAGACGACGACGTCAAAGGCCTTCAAGTCAGTGGAGCCCACTTCCTCCGCCGCGAGAACCGTGACCGTCGCGCCGGGGATGCTGTCCACGCGCCGTTTCACGTTCTCCACCGAGCCATCCGGCGCCCCGCTGCCGCGGTAGATCGCCACCTTCACCGGCGCGGGATTTTCCGGTGGAGGGATGATCGTCTTGTAACCATTGATGTCCGGCGGAATGATTTTCGGCGCGGGCTTCGGTTTGGCCGCAACTGCGGGCGCGGCGGTCTCGGCGAAGGTGCAGACGGCGCTGCTGAACAGTGTGGCGAAGACGAGCAAACGAGGAGTGGAGAGGAGCATGGGGAGCAAGGCTATGGAAGTCCGACTCTGAGGTAGCCGCCGGCCGCCGTCACCTCACCAAAACTGGTGACCGGGACAGCTCCCGACCCCGCTCCTCCGGAGAACTCAGTCGTTGAGATAAAGCGCATACACCTTGGCGCTGCTGTGGAGTGGGAAGTTCACTCGCAGGGCCATGCGCTGACCGGCTGGCAGCGCCTTGGTCCACTGAACTGGCTGGTGAGTGCCGCTTTGTGTGATGGTGGTCGTGTAACCAGCGATAGGTCGGTCGAGATGGTCGAGTAATTGCACCGTCAGCGGCGCGTCGGGAGTGACGCCATCGACATTGATGCTGACCCGGCCTGCCGTGAAGGTGCTACTGATGAAATGTGCGTCGTTGTCATCCTCCTGGCGCGTGAGATAGCCAAATCCATCGCGCCGCAGCGTGGCGAGACCGATCTCCATCGGCTTCTTCGTGCCGCTCGTGTCCCAGTGCGAATACCAGATCAACGTCTGGTCGCCCTCATTCACAAATGCATGGCCTTGGAGCAGGGCGACATCATCCCACTCGCCTTCCTTACCGCGTGCGATGACTTTGTGATCGGGCATCGGTTCGCGGAAATGGATGCCATCGGCGCTCACGATGAGGCCGAGATCGACGTGAACACCTGCGTTAAATCCGTGGCCCTTGGCGGGTGGCACGGCGGCATCCTGCCATAGACCGTAGAGCCCGAGCATGACGTTGCCTCGATTCCACATGCCCGCGCCCATGTGCGTTTGCTGGCCTCTGATGGGCGGATTTGCGAGCTGCCCTGGGCGCGCGAAAGCCATGGCCGTGGCTTGGGACCACGCCGTGAAATCCGCCGACCGATAGGCCCGCGTTACGCGGTCTGGATCAGCGCGATTTGGGTCCGTGCGGAATGAGCCATCCGTCCGCCACGACCAAGGCGCGATGATCTGCCCGGTGGTGTAATAGAAGTCACCGAAGCGATACAGGCCACTGACTTCAAAGCGCTCGCCACCCGCATTCGCCGGGCGATCACCGACGACCCGCCACGTCAGGCCATCCGCACTCGTCGCACAGATGGTGGAGCAGACGAGTTTTTCTTTTGTCCCCACCTTGCTCATGCCACCGACGATGTCGTCGTAGGGCACATGGGCGATGTAGGCGACCTTGAATCGCCGTGCGGGATCGGGGTCGCTGGGGTCGTGCAGCACGGAGAGAAAATCATTCACCAGCGTCAGCGACTGCGGGCTGCCTTCGATGCGGCAGATGTTGTTTTTCGTGCTGCCGTTAAAGTCCACGAGGCCCAGTTCCGGCTTCGTCCAATGAATGCCATCCGTGCTCTCCGCGTAGCACATGGGCCGCCAGTTTTTTGGAGCCGGGCTCTGCAATGTCTTTGCGTCAAAGCTGCCGAGATACCACATGCGAAACTTGTCGCCGTCCTTGATCACCGTGCCGTAAAGGATCGCGTGCGCATGATCCGGCGCACCTTCCGGCCCGCGCCTTAGCACGGGATTCTCAGGATGCTTGGTCGCGGGCACCATGGTGAGCTTCAAGTTGTGCTGCCAGGTGATGTTGTGGTCGTCGAAAGCGAAGAGCACGCGCTCATTGGCGCGGGCGATCGTGAGGCATAAGCTGATGAAGATGAGGAGTGTTTTCATGGGGCGAAGTTGGTGGGTAAGTTACCGGTTTGATTATTCTTTTTCGGAAATGGGGAAGTGGCTGAAGAGCACGCACCAGTTCCACAGTGGATAAGGTTGCCCGGCTCGTGTCCCATAGGTCTTGTCGGCGAAGGAATAGATGGCTGCTTCCGCATCCGAGTCGCGCAGATTGCCATACTGAAAGAGGCGCTGCGCGGTGAGCGTCTGGCCAACGGCGAAGGCCGTGTCGTTGCGCAGCTCTCGGTCCTCGTAGCGCAGCACGGTGTTGCCCTGCACTTCCTGCGCAGAGCGGATCGTGGCCTGTGCATAGACGCTGCCCGTCAGCGATGTCGCGTAAAAGGCACCTTCAGCGAGCAAGGATTGCAAGCCCACGGACAAACCACCAGAGACGAGCAATTCCGTCGTGGGCTGGCCGCTCACCTCTGGCCCTTTGCGGATCGCTGCGACGGTGCCGAGTGCGCCTGCTTGCGGCTGGCCGTAGCTAATATGACAAGGCGCACCGGAGGCCAGCGGCCTGGCGAGGCGGATGCGCACGCGGGTTGGCGATGCGACTTCCACCGCCGTCATCGCTGCCGTGCCGCCTGTGCCATCGCGAATCAGAAAGCCAGCCAGCGAAGAGAAGCCAGTGCCCACCTCGCTTTGCTGACGCGGAAAGAATTTCTCATCCAAGACCAACGGCGGGCGTGGTACGCTCATCTCCACCCACACGCTCGTGCGTGCGGCATCGGTCCAGGCCTGGCGCGGACGCAGCGGCTGCCAGTCCTCACCTTCTACCAATACGCGGCTCATCACCTTTGCCACCTGCTCGCCGTACCACCGTTCGCCATCGGCCGTGAGATGAATCGAGGCACCGCGCCTTGATTCGGAGTAGCGGCTGTTGAGCGCACTCGGCACCATGTAATGCGGGCCGACCATGGTGATCTGTGCATCGTCGTCTGCCGCCATGAGTTGCGCTTCGCCCGCGGGCCCGATGGTCTGATACGTGAACATCGGAATTTCGCCCGCCTGCTTGGTGATCGCGCACAGATCTTGTGACCATTGTTTGCGGTAAGCGATGAGGCGGTCGCGATACCACTGCTGGCCTTGCGGACGCGGCATTTCATCCAGCCAGCGACTCGGCACGATGCCGCCAGTCGGCCCGCCATTGCCCTCGCCCTGCATCCAGACGAGCGCGACAATCCTGAAGTCCTTGCTCTGAGTCCTGGCTCCCTGCACGGCGCGGCGGGCATCGTCGAGACTGGTCTGGTAGTAGCCGCCGCCCGCTTGTTTGGCCGCAGGCGTGCGTGTGTCCGTGGACTCATCGGCGATGGAAAGTTCTTCGATGGTGCGCCCGCCTTGCCCGGCGTAGGCGACGAGAAAATGCGGTGTGGTCGTCTTTGCTTGGGCTTGATTCGCCTTGACCAGCGACGCCTTCAAATGATCCGCCAAGCCGTTCGCCATCGTCTCTCCCAGGCCGCCATTCGCCGCAGCCATGAGGGGCGCAAAAGCAAACTCACTCTGCGCCCGCTTTTCGGGTGAGGCCCCATGATCGGTCTGAGCCCAGGTGCGCACCCCGCGTTTGAAAGCCAGGTTGCCCCAGCCCGGGTCACTAGTCGTCACGATCGGCAGGGACTCGGAGCCATCACACAGCGACTGCCCCATGAGCCACAAACCGATGATCGCCGTGTTCTTCATCGGCTGTTGCGCGCTGGCCACGCCGGGCAGCAGGAGGAGCGTCGCGGCGATGACCCTGGATAGCGTGTCTGCTGTTTTCATGGCGATGAGGAACCGTGGTCACGGGAAAACAGCGAGTAAATCATGGGAATCATCTCGTGCGGTGCTGACCCCCCGCTGACTGATCTCCCGCCTCACACGCGCGTCGCGAGTTGGGCCAGCAGTTGCCGGAGTTGGTCGAGGTTCACCGGTTTCACGAGGTGGGCGAAGAACCCGGCTTCCTTGGTCTGCCGCAGGTCGTCCTCCATGCCGTAACCGCTGAGCGCGATGCCGGGCACCGGGCGCTGGCGCTGGATTTCCCGCATGAGATCGAGCCCGCTGCCGTCGGGCAGGCCGAGATCGCTGACCACGGCATCGAACCTTTCGGCAGAAAAAGCGAGGAGCGCCTCGTGGATCGTGCCTGCCGTGGTGACCTGGTGGCCGCTGCGCGTGAGGAGTCGCGAAAGCACGGTGCGCGTGGCCTCGTGATCTTCCACCACGAGCAGGCGCATGGGGGACGCGGGCGCAAAGGACGACGTGGTCGCGAGCGGGACTTCAGCAGGACCATCAATGCTGGCGAGGATGACGGTGAAGGTCGCGCCGAGTCCCGCGCCTTTGCTATCCGCCTGGATGGTGCCGCCGTGCGCTTCCACGATGGCCTGGGAGATGGCGAGCCCGAGGCCGAGGCCGCCGTAGCGATGCTGGCCGGCCACATCGCCCTGCTCGAAGGCGGTGAAAATGTGCGGCAGCGCCTCCGCACTGATGCCCACGCCGGTGTCTTCCACGCTCACCACGATCCAGCCCTCGGCATCGTTGCGCGTGCGCACGACGATGCTGCCGCCGGTCGGCGTAAATTTCAGCGCGTTCTTGATCAGATTCCAAAAGACCTGCTGCAGCCGAGCGGGATCGGCCAGCGCGTGATGCCGCTGCGCTTCGAGGCTGAAGACGATGCGCACCTGCTTGCCGAGTTCGTCGCTGCGCACGATCTCGGCAGTGTGCTGGAGGAGCTGGTGCAGGTCCGCGGCGGTGGGCGCGATGCTCAGCTTGCCGCGGCTGATGCGGGTGATG